>MDSV01012968.1_pt1 | contig 10288 bp, 10 predicted proteins | sample 810851 | NCBI WGS metagenome assembly MDSV01 (sample SAMN05326640, study PRJNA326480) | marine metagenome | isolation source: seawater | place: Atlantic Ocean: North East | collected 2012
AATCCCCAAAAAAAAATTCATGCTCTTGTAATACCAAAGGGGCAATATAGTGATTTAGATGATTTTAATAATAGAGCTTCTGATAAAGAAATAATAGAATTGAGCAAAGGGATAACTGAGGTTGCCAAAAAACTTGGAATTGCAACTGAAGTTGGTAAGGGCTATAGGGCATTAACCAATTTAAGTAATGATGGTGGACAAGAAGTGCCACATTTACATTTTCATTTATTTGGAGGTGAAAAAGTTGGAAAAATGGTTGAGTGACCAAAGAAATTTTAAGAAAATATTTAGAAATTAAATCTCTCAAAGATTTAAATGAAGTTATAGCCCCAAATAGTGATTATTTATTAAAATTAGTTGATCAAAAAGATTTTCAACTGAATAAATTTTTTTATAAACAGATTGGAAGAAAATATAATTGGATAGATAGACTATCTTGGACCGATCAAAATTGGATTAGTTATATTAATAATAAAAACTTACTTACATTTGTGCTGTATTATAAAAAAGATATTGTTGGCTATTTTGAACTTATATTTCATGAAAGTAAAAAAGAAGCGGAAATTGCTTATTTTGGAATACTTGAAGAATATTTTGGAAAAAAAATTGGCGGTTTTTTACTAAGTGAAGCCATTAAGCGTTCATTTTTATTAGATATAAAAAGAGTATGGGTTCATACTTGTTCGCTAGATCATAAACATGCATTACAAAATTATTTATCTAGAGGTTTGAAGATTTTCAGATCTGAAATTATCAAAATATAGATTTTTTACCTAATTTCAGGAAACTTGAATTTATCTTTATCAATTTTTTGATTTATTTTAATTGATGAAATAAAAGTAATTACTAAGTTCTGATAGATATCTTCAGTCTGCCATCCAATAAGATTTAATGATTTATTATCAAAAAAGATATTTATTTTAACTTCATTATTCATTAATGTAAAATTATAATATTTTCCATCAATAATTCTGCCCTTTAAACTTTTAATTTGATTAATTAAATAGTTTTTATCAAGAATATAATTTAAACCAGTTTTTTTAAGTGGATATCTATAATATTGATTAGATTTTTGGTTTATAATTACTAGTGAATCTCCATTAGAAATCATTAGTTTTTTATTAATATTATCATACTCACAATAAATTTTCTTAGGATATTCTAAAATACAAATTCCTTTTTCAATTTTTTGATTTATAGTTTGTTCAAAATTAAAACTTAAATTTTGTATATTTTTTAAATTAGTTATTATATTTTCCTTAATATCTGCATTTATTGGTGATAAAATCATAAAAAATAAAGTTAAAAATAATATTATTTTTTTCACTACAGGACTTCTCTTTTACCCACATGATTTGCCTTGCTTACAATACCTTCTGACTCCATCATATCTATTATTCTTGCAGCACGATTATATCCAATCTGGAGTTTTCTTTGTAAAAATGAGGTTGAAGCTTTACCTTCAGACTTTATTATATCTAAGGCATTTTGGTAAAGTTCATCTTTATCATTATTGTCATTAAATTTATCGCCCATTTCTTTTTCATCCGCAAAGCTTAAAATTTCGTCTATATAATCAGGCTCTGCTTGATTTCTTAAAAAATTGTTTATTTTTTCAATTTCGATTTCAGATACGAAAGGTGCGTGGATTCTAACCATTCTATTAGCTGAGGACATATACAACATATCTCCTTTACCAAGTAATTGCTCTGCTCCTTGTTCTCCTAAAATAGTCCTACTATCTATTTTTGAAGTTACTTGAAAAGATATTCTAGTTGGAAAATTTGCTTTAATTGTTCCTGTAATAACATCAACGCTAGGTCTTTGTGTTGCCATTATGATATGTATTCCTGCCGCTCTCGCCATCTGGGACAATTTTTGTATATAATTTTCAATTTCTTTTCCAGCTACCAACATTAAATCTGACATTTCATCGACTATTACTACTATGTATGGCATTGGTAACTTATGTTTCTTATTGTATCCGTCTATATTACGTACGCCTTCTTTAGTCATTAATCGATATCTACTTTCCATTTCTTTTACGACCCAGCCAAGTACAGATGCCGCTTTTTTAGCTTCAGTGATAACAGGACACAATAAATGTGGAATTCCTTCGTAAGTTGATAATTCTAACATTTTTGGATCAATTAAAATAAATTTACATTTGTCAGGAGGGTGTCGATATAGAAGAGATAATATGATTGTGTTTATACAAACAGATTTACCTGACCCTGTAGTTCCAGCAATCAATAAGTGAGGCATTGAGGCTAGATCACCAATGATTGGTATACCAGAGATATTTTTTCCTAAGGCAATAGGCAAACGAATTTCTTTTTTTGAAAAATCAGAATTTGATAATATTTCACTTAAATAAACATTCTCTCTAGAGGTATTCGGAAGTTCTATACCGATTGTATTTCTGCCTGGAATAGTTGAAATTCTAGCTGATTCAGAGCTAGTATTTCTCGCTATATCCTCTGCTAAATTAATTATTTTTGAAACTTTTATTCCAGCAGCTGGTTCAAATTCATTCAAAGTAACAACAGGACCATGACTAATTTTTTTGATTTTTCCTTCAACACCAAAATCTAAAAGAATTTTTTCCAAAAATTCAGAATTATTTTCATTTTCAATAGATATTTTATTTCGTTCATTTACTTTTGATAATTTAAGTAAATCAACTGAGGGTAAAATAAATTTGATTTTTTTTGATTTATTTTCAAATGAAACTTGAGAAAATGGTAAATTTTCTTGGACTGGGTCAGTACTTGATTTTAAAAAATTATTATTTTCGCTTGAGGAAACTTCTTTTTCAAAAATATTTTTATCTAATTTTCTTTTAAAGGTAAGATTTGTTAAATATTTTAAAAAACTTATAGAAGATTTAATTTTAAAATTAATGCTTAAAAAAAATAATATTAAAGTTAGAATTAATAAAAAATAAAATGAAATTCTAGGACTAGAATTGATTAGATCACCTAATATTGAAGAATATAAATACTTTCCAATAAAACCACCGCTTCCATTTAGTGAAAGTAAAAAAGAGTTATCATAAAACGAAGTTAAAAAAATACATCCCACTAAAGAAGATATAATTATAAAAAATAAGTTTTCTATTAATATAAATACTTGTTTTGATTTTGTAATATTTATGCCAGTAATGGTTAAGGTTACTGCAAATAGTATAGAAATAAATCCAATAGACTGAAAAAATAAATCAGATATAAAACTACCTCTAAAACCAAATAAATTTTTTACTTCTAAATTATCCGGGAATATAAAATTAGGATCTTCAGGAGAATAGCTTAATAAAGAAATTAATAACATTAATCCCATTACACATATTATAATCCCCAAAAGCTCTATAAACCTTTTGATTATAAAATTGAGACTATTTTGCGCTATTTTTTTTATTTCCATAAATAATGAATCATATTAATCACTTTGTATCATTTAATAATTATTGTTAAAATTAAATTTTAAATATGAATATATGTTTAATAGGAAGCAGCCTAACTAGCTTAGCTCTAGCAAAAAACTTAATAAATAAGAAAATTAAAGTTTTTATTTATTATAAAAATTATAAATTGAATAAATTTAATTCTAGAACTATAGGAATTTCAAGAAATAACTTAAATTTTTTTAACAATGAAATCATTAAAATTAAGAAAAATAAGCTTTGGAAAATTAATAAAATTGAAATTTACAATGAAAAAAATAAAAGTGAAAAGATCTTAAATTTTGAGAAATCCCAGCAAGAACTATTTTCTATGGTGTACTATAATAAAATTTATAGGCTATTAGAAAATAATCTAAAAAAAAACAAACTTTTTAAGGCAATTCTAATTAAGAATAATTCTATCTATAAAAAAATTTTAAAAGAAAAAAAACATAATTTAATAATTAATTGTGATGGTAATAATAAAATAGCTAAAGATATTTTTTATAAAAAAATAATTAAAAACTATAATAGTCATTCATATGTTACAGTTTTTACACATAAAAAAACTAAAAATTTTAAGGCAATTCAAATATTTACTAAAATTGGACCAATTGCTTTTTTGCCAATTTCAGAAACGGAAACATCTGTTGTTTTTTCAATATTGGATAGTTCTAAGATTATTAATGAAGTTGAAGTTAAAAGTTTGATAACTAAGTTTAATCCAAATTATATTATTAAAAAATTTAGTAAAATAGAAAAATTTCAATTAAATTTTTCATCTCTTCGAAATTACCATGATAATAATTTGATGTCTTTTGGAGATAGTCTTCATAAAATTCACCCTCTTGCAGGACAGGGTTTTAATATGACATTAAGAGATATAAAAATTTTATCGGACATTATTCAATTAAGATTAGATTTAGGATTACCTTTAGATAAGACAATTTATTCAGAATTTGAAAAAAAAACAAAAAATTTAAATTTTATATTTTCACATGGAATTGATTTTATTTATGAATTTTTTAAATTTGATAATAGATATGAAAATCAATATTTAGACAATTTTTTAAAATATTTAGGAAAAAATAAATCTTTCAAAAATTTGATAAATAAATATGCAGACGAAGGTTTAATATTTTAAAAAATTACTGAATAGTAGTATTATTAAAATCGTCAACTATGTAAGTTTTAAGTATTTCCTCTAATTTATTTTTTCTTAAATTTAAGTTTTGTGTTTCTAGTAGTATTTGTTTTTCTTCAAGAGAAAAAGGAGATGCCATTGATAAAGTATTTATTGTATGGTCTAAGCTCTGTTTCTGTAATTCATTCCAATTAATAATATAACCTTTTTTTTCAAATAAAGTTTTTAAATCTTTAAATATAAGTTTTAGATCAGTAAATTTAATTTTATCACTATTAGTAATGATATCAGATTTAAATTCATTAAAACTAACCTCACATTCCCTATATTTTTTTTCATTATCAATTTCATTTATAATCTTGAAGCGACTTAAACCTTTTAATGCTATTAAATATCTACCATCTTCAGTTTCATTGAAATTTGTTATTTTGCCAACACACCCTATATTGTATAGCTCAGGTTTATTTGTATCATTTGATTTTTTAGGCTGTACCATACCAATAACTCTTGATCCTTTCATTGCATCATCTATCATTTCAATATATCTCGGCTCAAATATATTAAGAGGCACAGTAGTTGATGGAAAAATTATAAAATTAGATAATGGAAATATGGGAATTTTATTTGGTAATTTTTTTTTATTTTTCATTATTTAATTTAACAAATTTTTAAATTGCTATCTAGTAAATGTATCCTATAATAATTATAAATGCGGGCATAGCTCAGTGGTAGAGCGTCTCGTTGCCAACGAGAAGGTCGAGGGTTCGACCCCCTTTGCCCGCTCCAAAAAGGATTAAATATGAATGATTTAGCAGAAAAAAAATGTATTCCATGCGAAGGGGGCATTCCAAGCTTTGATATCAAAGAAATTCACAAATATCTAAAAATGATAGATGGATGGGAAGTAAAATCTGAGGATAAAGAAGAGTATTACCTAATAAAAGATTTTAAGTTTAATAATTTTTTAGATAGTAAAATTTTTATTAACAAAGTTGGAGAAATTGCTGAAAAAGAAGGTCATCATCCTGATATTATGTTTGGTTGGGGCTATGCTAAAATAAAAATTTATACACATTCGATAAAAGGGTTACATGAAAGTGATTTTGTTTTAGCAGCAAAGGTAGATAAAATTATTAGTGCCTGAAGTGCCTTGTTTTTGAAAAAACCAAAACGGTATTTGTTTGATTAGCAAATTTGATAATCTCCTTATCTCTTATTGAACCCGAAGGTTGAATTATAGCTCTTACACCAGTTTGTACTAATTTCTCGACTCCGTCTACAAAAGGAAAAAAGGCATCTGAAGCAGCAATTATCTCATCATTTAAATCTGACTTATAAAATTGTTTCATTTTATTAATAGCTATTTTACAACTATCTAACCTACTAGGCTGACCAGAGCCAATACCAATAGTAGCATCCTTATTAGCAATGACTATTGAATTAGATTTAACAAATCTACTTACATTAAATGCAAAAATTAAATTTTTAAGCATATTAGAAGAAGGTTTTTTTCTAGAAACTATCTTAAAGTTTTCTTTAGAAAATAAATTATTATCTGGGGTTTGAGTTAACATGCAGTTAAACATTGAAGAAAATTTATTTTCCTCGTTTAAAATCAAATTACTTGAATTGATGATTCTTAAATTTTTTTTCTTCTTTAAAACTTTAATTGCTTTATTTTCAAATCCGTTTGCAATAATCACTTCTAAAAAAATTTTATTTAATTCTATAGCAAGGCTTTTATTAACTTTATAATTACAAGCAACGACTCCTCCAAATGCACTAATAGGATCGCATTGCAATGCAAGCTGGTAACTTTTTTTATGATTTTTATTTATTGAAACACCACAAGGATTTGCATGTTTAATAATTACTGTTCCAACATTCTTGGGTAATGATTTTGACAGGCTAAGAGCAGCAAAAATATCATTATAATTATTATAGCTTAATTTTTTACCATGTATTTGTTCTATATCTAGTTTTTCATTTTCTGAATATATAGCACCATCTTGATGCGGGTTTTCACCATATCTTAATTGTTGTATTAAATTCCCAAAAAAAACTCTTTTTTTTGGGAATTTGTTTTTGGAAAACTTGTAGAAATAATTTGATATTATTGAGTCATAATAAGCAGTTTCACCAAAAGCTTGCTCGGATAATTTTTGCCTAAAATTTAAGGAGGTAGAACCTCTGTTTGTAATAAGCTCATTAATTAATTGTTCATACTGATTTATAGAAGTTAAAACAGTTACGTCGTTATAATTTTTTGCTGCGGCTCTAACCATAGCTGGACCACCAACATCAATATTTTCAATAATTTTATTATGATTTGTTGTATTTTTTAGTATTTTTTCAAAAGGATAAAAATTTACTATTACTAAATCAATATTTTCAAAATGGTGGTCATTTAATTGTTTTTGATGAGATTTATTATTTCTTTTATTAAGAATACCAGCATGAATTTTAGGATGTAATGTTTTAACTCTTCCATCTAAAATTTCAGTAGAACCAGTAAATTTTGATACTTCAATACAACTAAATTTTAATTTTTTTATTTCTTTATAAGTTCCACCAGAACTAATTAATTTAATATTATACTTTTTAAGAATTGGTAATAAATTTTTTAATTTTTTTTTATCAGATACAGATATTAAAGCATTTTTTATTTTTTTCATGTTATTTTGATTAGTTCCCATTTTATAGTCTGATTTTCACTTTGTGTCATTCCAGAAATAAAAATATTCTTATTTTCCGTATAAGAATTTTTTTTGCCAAAATATAAACCAGTTTCGATATTTACAGAATGATCTTCACATACAAATTTCCATGCTTCCTTGTCTAATTCAATAAATATTGATTTTTCATCCTGTGTTTTCATCACTTTTGCATCGGGCTCTAAATGGAAACGAATTTCAAAATTAAAATTTTTAATTTTTTTTTTTATTATTAACTTATCAGTACCTATAAATTTATTTTTTTCTGTAAAAAACTCAATTTGCCTTTCATGAATGACTCCATATTTCTTATTATAACCATCATGTGCTGATTTAATACTCCAGTAATTTTTTTCAAAAATTATTGACTTATTGATTATTTTTAAACCTTGTTCGATTATTGATTTTTGATTACTTTCTTTTTTGAAATTACATGAAGAATTGTTGTCTATAATCATTGTACTTTGTGCTGCTGTTGATTTAGATAAATTATTAAGTTGATGTTTATAATTTTGAAAATATCCAGAATTTGATATTAATTTTTTACTGTCAATTATAATTTCAAAAGATAGTGCCCCAGATTGATAATTAGTAGAAAATTTTTTTTCTGGTGGTTCTCCCACGTCCATTACAAGAGCTATTTTTTTATTTTTTAAAACTACATAACCACCCACTTCAGTAGTTTCACTTTTAAACTTATAACCAAGTCTTCTTAAATAATTTTCGAAGTCACCATTATATGCAATATGGTTACCATTAAATAGAATGTTTTGATTTAGGTCTTGGCAAATTAGAGCATATGACTGGCCCAAATAATATATGGTCTCATTAATATATTCAGGAATATCCGTTTGAGATTCTTTCAACCATTCTCTTATTAATACAAAATATTTTAAATAAAAAATTAATTGTCTGATATTTCTTGATTTAGGAAACCCATTGTCATCGAATGAAAATTTTATTATTTTTTTTAATAGATTTATTCCAAAACTTAGATATCGAGAATTATTTTTATATGCAAGTCCAGTTAAAATTATTGCAGAACATCCAATCATTTTATCATCAATCCATTCAGATCTTTCTATCTCATTTATTAAGTGATTGACTTGTTTTTGAATAGTAGCATTAAATTTTTTTTTATATTCTTCATTGCTATCCTCATAGGTTAATTTTGAATTTGATATCCATGCTATTATTCTTTTTGAAAGAATATCTGTATCCCAGTTTTTAAAATTATATTTTTGATTAGACTCTATCCAGTTTTCGATAGTTGATTGAGTAGATTTTTTTGATGATTTCAAATCTAAACTAAATAACCAAAAAAAACTGTGTAATTTTTTATAATCTTTTTTATTTATATTATTACTAGACCAAATTGAGTTTAATGAAAAATCTTCAATTTTAATTTTTTTTTTTTCATATTTAATTAAACAATCTAATAAACTGGGACTTGGTTTATATTCTAGATTATTATCTTCAATTTTAGAAATTTTATTATTATAGATACTAGAATTAAGGTAAATATTTCTAGTCTTATTACTAAAGAAAAAAAAAAATTGGCTTATATAATTTAATGAATTTCTAAAAATCATTATGCTTAGCTTGATTTTAATATATCAATATTTTTCTTTATATCCCCATTGTTACTTTTAAAAATTGTTGTCCCAGAAACAAGAATATTTGCTCCAGCATTTATTGCACTTTTATAGTTATCGAAATTAATTCCACCATCAATTTCAATATCAAAATTTAAATTTTGCTGTTCTTTTTTTTCTTTTAATTTTTCTATTTTATTTAAAACATTAGGCATAAATTTTTGCCCTCCAAAGCCAGGATGAACACTCATAATTAGTATTAAATCTACTTTACTTAATATTTTTTCTATAACTTCAATTTTAGTATCCGGGTTTAATGAAACACCGACTTTTTTTTTAAAACTTTTTATATGTTCGATTGACTTCTCTAAATTTTTAGTTGCCTCAGGATGTATAGTAATAATATCAGCTCCTGCTTCAGCATAATCTTTAATATATTTATGAACAGGAGAAATCATTAAGTGAACATCAAAAGGTATATTTGTATAATTTCTCAAAGCTTTTATCACTGGGGGACCAATAGTTAAGTTTGGAACAAAATGACCATCCATTACATCAACATGAATCATATCTGCTCCTCCTTCTTCTAGTCTTTTTATTTCATTTCCTAACTGGCTAAAATCAGCTGATAATATTGAAGGTGATATTTGTATTTTTTTCATTGATTACTATATTACTAGTATCAATTTTATTTTTTAATTTGAATTAGTTTTTATTAAAAAATTGATAAATTTGCCCAGCAATTTCACTTTCTAGAGGAAAAGATAGCATTCCCATTACTGAATATCCTAATAGATAAGGCATTAAGTAAAATCTAAACATATAGAAAAACCAAGCCACATACAATGGAACTAGAGGCTTCACAATAAATGATGGGGTTATGATTCTAAACATGTTAATAAAAGGATCGGTTAATCTAACAAAGACTTTCATAAAAAAAAACCCAGAGTCTTCTCTTTGAAATATATTCATTGCTACTCTGCCTATTAATGTCCACATAATCATACCCATAATATAATCAATTATATAAACGATAGGATGAAAATTTGCAGACATATGAAATTGTAGGTTTTAAATTAAAAGGGGCGATTTACTCGCCCCTTAAAATTAAAATTATTTAGTGTTGTTTTCCAAGTACTGTTTTACCACTAGGTATTCGTACATCGTCAACCATTCTTTGAGTAGCAGCATCAGGTGCTTTTGTTAGTAAACTAACAACAACCATTGATACTAAACTAACTAAAGAACCAACTATTCCAAATGTAAGTTGAGTTATACCCCAGAATCCTGCTCCACCAGTACGTACCCAAACTAGATAAGCAGTACCAGAAGCTAATCCTAGAAGCATTCCTGCAACAGCACCAGGTCCATTAGCTCTTTTCCACCATACACC
>MDSV01022941.1_pt1 | contig 10288 bp, 10 predicted proteins | sample 810851 | NCBI WGS metagenome assembly MDSV01 (sample SAMN05326640, study PRJNA326480) | marine metagenome | isolation source: seawater | place: Atlantic Ocean: North East | collected 2012
ATAAACGAAATTTCTTTTTATATATTTTCAACAGAAAATTGGAAAAGATCGCCTATAGAAGTAAAAAATTTATTTTCACTTATTGAAACTTTCTATTTAACATTCAAAAATACAGCGAATAAAAAAAATATGGTTGTAAGGCACTATGGCTCAAGAAAGAAGCTTTCAAAAAAGATATTAAATATAATTGATGATGTAATCTTAACTACAAAATCCAATAATGGTACGCGTCTTAACCTTATGTTTAATTATGGTGCAAGAAAGGAAATAGAGGATGCTATCAAAAAAATTCGAATATCTAAAAAAAATACATACAATTTTAGAGACTACCTATATGTTTCTGATAGCAGTGACCCAGACCTCATAATTAGAACAGGCGGCGAGTTAAGATTAAGTAATTTTATGCTTTGGCAGAGTGCTTATTCAGAATTATATTTTACGAAAACCCTTTGGCCTGATTTTAAAATTCGCTCATTGAATAGAGTGCTTCATGGTTACAACAAAAGAAACAGGAAGCTTGGAAAGTAAAATGAAGAATATTTTTAACATAGAACTTTTTTATAGAGCTTTATCAGTCTTAATATTTGTGCCAATGATGCTTTTGCCAATAGTATACAGCAATTATTCCCTAGTGATTGTATATCTTATTTTTAATTCAATTATTTTATATGAATTATTTTCAATGAAATCAGCTCAAAGAAATCTTGTAATTGTTAATATATCTATAGCTATATCTACAATAACCTTTTTTATATTTATATTACTAAATGTTACAGAATCATTAACCTACATTGTAATTATTGAAATAATTATTACAATTTGGCTTTTTGATACTTTTTCCTTTTTGGGAGGAAAAATATTTGGCGGAAAAAAACTCATGCCTACAATAAGTTCAGGTAAAACTATAAGTGGACTATTAATTGGAATAACTTTTACATTATGTTCATCACAATTATATCAAATTTTCAGTAAAGTAATTTCTTTTGAATCAACATTATTCACTACAATTATTATTTTATTTGCATTTATAGGTGATTTAGCAGCTTCTTATTTGAAAAGAAGTGTTTCTATAAAAGACTCAGGCTCAATTATGCCTGGGCATGGAGGGTTATTAGATAGACTTGATTCTTTTATAGGTGTCTTTTTTGTATTTGGAATTGTGTCGTTAATTAAATGAAGAAAATAAATTTAGTTATATATGGAGCAACTGGGAGTATTGGAAAGTCAGCACTTTCCATTATTAAATTGAACAAGGAAAAATTTACTCTTCAAGGTGTCACATGTAACAAAAATTATAAAAAATTAATTAAAATAGCTGACGAATTCGATGTTAAAAATCTAGGCATTAATAAAAAAATAACTAAATCAATTAATGATTTTAAAAGATTTAATATCTATCAAGATATTAATTCATTTAGCAAAATTATTAATAAAAAGACAGATGTAGTAATTTTCGCAATATCTGGTCTTGCGGGATTAGACTTAATTCTTCAATTAATTAAAACTGGTAAAAAAATTGGAATTGCAAATAAGGAATGTATAATTTCACTTGGTAGCAATTTATTAAAAATTGCTAAATATCATTCATCAGAGATAGTGCCATTAGACTCAGAGCATAATTCAATTTTTCACTTATTAAAAAATGAACATAGTTCTTTTAAATCAATAACTATAACTGCATCAGGAGGCCCATTTTACAAATTGCCACTCAAGTCATTTAAATCTATTGGGGTTAAGGATGCATTAACTCACCCTATATGGAGGATGGGAAAAAAGATAACGATTGACTCTGCTACAATGGTAAATAAGGCGCTCGAAATAATTGAAGCCAAATATTTATTTAATCTAAATGATACACAAATTAGCGCGATCATTCATCCACAAGCTATAATTCATGCGATGATTAATTATAAAAATGGAGTCACAACTGCATTATTGAACGAGCCTGACATGCGCATTCCTATTTCATCTTTATTTTTTGAATTTGAAGCGTATCAGAAAGGTAACAAGGAGTTTAATTTATTAAATTATTCAAAATTAGAATTTAAACCTATTGATATAAGAAGGTTTCCAGCAGTCAAATTAGGTAGAGAAGTAATGAAAATGGGAGGATTGGCTCCAAATGTTTTCAATTATTTAAATGAAATTTTAGTAAATCATTTTATAGAAGGCGCTATCAAATTTACCGATATAGTATATTTAAATGAAATAAATTTAGAGAAGATATTTGCAAAAAATCGTAATATAATGGAACCTAATTTGTCTGATATAACGAGTATAAATAATTGGATCGATAAAAATATATATATAGGGCGTCAGACAAAATAGTAAGGAAGTGATGAAAAAAATATTATTAGCAACAGTAATTTATTTGTTTTTTGTTATTAAATTATTTGCAGATGGAAATGTAATAAATAAAATAAATGTCGAAGGCACTCAAAGGATTGATGTAGAAACAGTAATTTCTTACTCTAATACATCTCAAGGAGAAATTTATTCAGAAGACTTAGGAAATCAAATTTTAAAAAATCTATTCGATACTAATTTGTTTTCAAATATTCAAATATCGTTTGAAAATAATAACCTGAATATTCTTCTGCAAGAAAATCCAACAATCAATCTTGTCACTTTTAGCGGGAATTCAAAAATTAAAGATGAAGATTTGATAATTGAAATATCTCTAAAGGAAAGATCAGTTTACTCAAGAAGTAAAGTTAAAAAAGACATTCAGCGAATGCTGACTCTATATCAACGAAGTGGAAGGCTATCGACAGAAATAAATCCAAAACTTGAATTGCTAGAAAATAATAGAGTTAATCTAAATTATGAAATAAGCGAGTCAGATATTGCAAAGGTATCAAATATAATAATCCTTGGAAATAATATTTTTTCTGCATCTAAGATTAAATCTTTGATGAAAACCAAAGAAAAAACTTTTCTTAGACTCTTATCTTCTTCGGATAACTATGATCCAGATAAGCTAGAATATGACAAGCAGCTAATTTCTCAATTTTATAATAATAATGGCTACCCACAATTTAAATTCACTTCATCTATTGCACAATTACAAGCAAATTCTAATAACTTTGAAATTATATTAAATGTAAGCGAGGGTGAAAAATTCTTTTTTGGAAAAATATCAGTCGAGAGCAAGTTAAAAAAAATCAACACAGAAGCTTTAGTTGACGTACTACCTATTCAAGAGGGAGATATTTTTGATAGAAGTCAAGTTAAGAAGAGCGTAGACGATCTTAAAGAGTTAGCTCAATTAGAGGGATATACATTTATTGAAATAAACCCAGATTTTATTGAAAATAAAGAAACTAACGAGTTAGATATAAAATTATATGTTAATGAAGGACCCAGAGTTTACGTTAGTAACATTAATATTGAAGGAAATACAAGAACAGTTGATAAAGTTATTAGAAGAGAGATTAATTTAACGGAGGGAGATGCGTATAATAAGTATGCAATTGATTACTCTAAAGACTCTATAAGAGCACTTAATTTTTTTCAAAAAGTAGATATTAAAGAAGTAAAGACAGAATTTCCTGATAAAATTGATTTAGAGATCAGTGTTGAGGAAAAAAATACCGGTGAGGCATCGATTGGAGCTGGTTACTCAAGTGCATCGGCTGCATCATTGACATTAGGCTTGAGTGAAAAAAACTTTTTAGGTAAAGGGCAAAAAGTGAAATTTCAATCTTCTTTGTCTAATAACCGAAGTACTTATGATATTTCTATAACTGAACCATATTTTAATAATAAACCTCTTTCTTTGACTTCAAATATATATAGCAATTTTACCGACCCAAATTCTGTAAATTACGAGACAGAAGACGTCGGCTTAGGATTCTCGGCTGCTTTTCCTCTGTCTGTGGATAGGTTTTTAGAATTACGATATTCATTATTTACTGCAAGAATAAAAGCTGACACGAACGCAACGTCTTACGAAAAAGCTCTAGCAGGCACTGATACTGTTTCTACTTTAGGATATACGCTCGCATTCGATAAAAGAAATAGCAGATTTAAGCCTTCAAGAGGTTTTAATTTTAAAATCAATCAAGATTTAGCAGGACTTGGTGGTAATAGTTATTATTATAGAAATAGTTTTGAATTTAATTCTTATAAAAGACTATCTGAGAGATTTATTGGTTCTTTCAAATTACAAGGTGGGAATATAAATGGTTATAATGGAAAATACTCACCTTTATCTTCCAACTTTAAGCTGGGAGGAAAAAAATTAAGAGGATTTAAGTCAGGGAAAATTGGCCCTAAATTAGGCAATTCATACACAGGTGGGCAGTATTATTACCTGACATCTCTTGAAACAAATATTGATTTAAACATAGATGCATTTGATATTACTACTACATTTTTTATTGATGTTGGAAGCGTTTGGGGACTAGAAAACCCTGCATATGGATCAATTGATAACGATCATGAAGCAAGATCTTCTATAGGATTAAACTTTAATTGGGATTCTGCTATAGGACCAATTAATATAATTTATGCAAATATACTTAAGAGCAATAAAAATGACACTACGGATAACCTTTATTTTGATATAGGATATAACTTTTAAGAAATCACGATTAAATTATGACAAAGAAATTTACATTATTTATTTTATTATTTTATTTAATTCCAGCATATTCAATCGCTGACTACCCTAATACTTCTATAGGAGTAATTGATATAAATAAAATTTTATCTGAGTCGGATGCTGCAATAATGGCTTCTGAACAAATTGAAAAAATTGCATCTGATATTGAAAGTGAGATTCAAATATCAGATGAGGCAATTATTAGTGAACAGAATTCACTCATAGAGTCACAGGCAATAATGGCACCTGAGGCTTTTGAAGCAAAAAGAATAGATTATGAAAATAAAGTTCAGAATTACAATATTGAGAGACAAGCAAAGTTGATGAAAATTGATGAACTTATTGCAATATCAAGAAATGATGTTCTTGCTGCTCTTAAGCCTATTCTCGAAAATATAACAAATAAAAAAGGAATTACTATACTTTTAGAAAAAGGATCGGTGATGTTAAATGCCGAAAAAATGGATATTACAGATGAGGTCTTAAAAAAGTTAAACAAAGACATGCCTAAACTCTCTGTATCAAGAGATTAATTTCCAATGCAACCTCGTTTTTTTAAAAACTTGGGTCCATTTGACTTAAAAAAAATTAAATTACTCATTGAATGCAGCACTCATAATATTAGTGATGATGCAGTTTTTTTTGATATAACCAGTATTGATAAGCTAAAAAAAAACGGATTGTCGTTTGTTAGCAATGCTGATTTTATTATTGAAAATCACTTTTCTGTTGGAACAATAATATGTACTGAAATAATTGGTAAAAGATTAAAAGGCAAGTCTTCATTAATAATTGTTAAGGATACTCAAACTGCTATATCAATATTATCAAATTCATTTTATCGTTCGTTCACAAAGAATGAAATATATTCCTTAGACAAGCCTAGAATCGATCATAGTTGCGAAATTGATAAAACAGCAGTTATTGAAAATGGTTCATTAATAGGAAATAATGTAAAAATAGGTCATGGCTGTTTCATTGGATATAACTCCGTTATTGGCGACAATACTTCAATTGATAGCAATTCAGTAATTACTAATTCGATTATTGCAGAAAATGTTGCTATTGGAAGAAATGTATCCATCGGACAGCAAGGCTTTGGGTTTGCGATAAACAGAAATAAAAATATTAAAATTCAACATATAGGAAAGGTCATTATTCAGTCTGGAGTAAGTATTGGCTCAAACTGTACTATAGATAGAGGTAGTTTCTCAGATACGATCATTGGAGAAAATTCATACTTTGATAATTTGTGTCATATTGCTCATAACGTAATCATTGGTAACAATTGTATTTTTGCAGGGATGTCTGGCATTGCAGGTAGTACAATTGTAGGAAACAACGTCATGGCTGGAGGCCAAACAGGAATTGCTGGTCACTTAAAAATAGGCAATAACGTAAGGATAGCTGCGCAAAGTGGTGTTTTAACAAATATTCAAGACAATAGCTCAGTAATGGGACATCCAGCAATTAATAAATTTAAGTACATAAAAAAATATAAAAAAAATTATGCTTGAAGACAAAATAAATATAAATTTAATAAGAAAATTGATACCTCACCGAGAACCATTTCTTTTCTTAGATGAACTTATAAATATAGAAAAATTAAAACGAGCAACAGGGGTTAAAACCTTTGCAAAAACTGAAGAGTTTTTTAAAGGACATTTTCCTGGTCAGCCTGTTGTACCGGGAGTTATTTTAATGGAAATGATGGCTCAAACAGCAGCAGCATTAATTGCTTTCAGTATAAGGGAAGAAACTTTTGATAAAATTGTTTATTTAATGAATATTGAAAACACAAAATTTCGAAAACCTGTATTTCCTGAAACAAAGATATTTACAGATGTTAATGCCTTGAGATCGAAGGGAAGGGTGTGGAGATTTGAGGGTAATTCCTATGATATTGCACATAATGCAATATGTGAGGCAAAATGGAGTGCAATGATTATGGATAGAAATGACAAATAAAATTCATAATACAGCAATTATTGGTAACAATGTATTAATTGGAGAAAATGTTTCTATAGGCCCTTATAGTGTAATTGATGAAGGTGTCAAAATAGGTAACAACAATATTATTTATCCATCAGTATACATGACTGGAAATACAGAAATCGGAGATGGAAATAGTTTTTTCCCATTCTGCTCAATTGGCTCCATTCCTCAAGACTTAAAGTATAGCGGAGAAAATAGTAAACTTATTATTGGAAATAATAACACATTTAGAGAACATTCTACCGCCAATCCAGGGACATTGGGAGATAACATGGTGACTACAATAGGAAATTCTTCATTGTTTATGGCAGGCGCACACATTGCTCACGATTGCATCATTGGCGATAGCGTAATTATGGCTAACCAAGCAACACTTGGCGGCCATGTTCATGTAGGAGATAATGCAGTACTTGGCGGAATTTCAGCTGTTCATCAATTTTGCAAAATTGGAAAAATGGCTATGGTAGGAGGCTTATCGGCCGTAGAAAAGGATGTCATTCCATTTGGTTTAGCTTTAGGAAATAGAGCTAAATTAATTGGCATTAATATAGTTGGTTTAAAAAGAGCTAATTATAGCAAAGAAATAATAAGAGAATATGTAAATATTGTTGATCAAGTTTTTACTGGTAAAACAATAACATCGGAAATAGATAAAATTAGCAATAACACCAATGATCTTATAAAAGAACTTTTAGCTTTCTTAAAAAAAGATAGTTCAAGAGGACTTTGTAAATATGAAAAATAATGCGTCTATATGTATTATTGGTGGATATGATGCACTAGCAAGATCATATTTTAAAGAGTTAAAAAAAAATCATAAATCAGTTATATTTATAAATCTTCAAAGTAATATATATCATGATAATAATTTATATAATTTTAAAATATTTGAACTTAAACGAATATTAGATCTTCTCAAATTAAAGAATATTAGTGAAATAGTTTTTTTAGGTAAAATTCATAGACCAAATTTATCAGATTTTAAAAGTGATGGCATTGTCGATAAGTATATTCCATTACTTTTAAAAGCGTACAAAAAAGGCGATGGGTTTGTTTTAAGCTCTGTTATAAAAATATTTAAAGAGTATAAATATAATGCCATTTCGCCATTAAAGTATTCAGATAAATTTACTCTAAATCATCAAAGTATTGATTACAATGATTCAAAAAAAAGTCAAATTGATATAAAGAAATCAATTGATTTACTGAATGAGCTATCAAAATTTGATAATGCACAAAGTTCAGTTTGTGTTAACGGTTACATTTTAGCTATTGAGGCAGCTGAAGGAACGGACGCTTTATTAAAAAGAGTGTTTGAAATAAGAAAAAAATTAAATCAATTATCAATCAAGTCTGGATATTTAACAAAAAAATTAAAAAACAATCAAAGCAAGCTTATTGATCTACCTGTAATTGGTCCTAAAACTATAAAACTTATAAAAAAAGCGAATCTTGAAGGTTTGGCTATAGACTGCAAAAACACATTGGTTTATAGGAAGCAAGAGGTACTAAAGCTAATCAGCGAATTTGATTTAAAGATTTACAATATAGTGTAGGCAGTTAGCGTGTATTCTTCTGAGACCTTCCAACTCCATATTTAGTAACGCTCTTTCCAGTATATAGTTGTCGGGGTCTGCCAATTTTTTGAATAGGGTCTTCAATCATTTCAGTCCATTGAGCAGTCCATCCAGCAGTTCTTGCAATCGCAAATATTACAGTAAACATTTCTGGAGGGAATCCAATTGCCCTTAAAATTATTCCTGAGTAAAAATCAACATTTGGATAAAGTCTTTTTTTAATAAAGTAATTGTCATTTAGAGCTATATTTTCTAAATCCATAGCAAGTTTTAAAATTGGATCATTTTTAATGCCAACGTGTTTAAGTACCTTTTGACAAATATTTTTAAGTATTTTTGCTCTTGGATCGTAATTTTTATAGACCCTATGTCCAAATCCCATTAATTTAAATGGGTCATTTTTATTCTTTGCCTTAGCTATATATTTTTTAATATTTTTTGAATGGCCTATTTCCTCTAGCATTTCTAAAGCGGCTTGATTGGCCCCTCCGTGAGCTGGTCCCCATAATGAAGAAACCCCGGCCGCGATACAGGCAAATGGATTTGCACCTGACGATCCTGCAAGTCTTACAGTTGAAGTAGATGCATTCTGCTCGTGATCAGCGTGTAGAATAAATATTGTATCCATTGCTTTTGCTAGAATTGGTGAAACTTTATATTTTTCTGCAGTATTACTGAAACACATATATAAAAAATTTTCTGAAAAAGAAAGATTATTTCTTGGCGAAACAAATGCTTGACCTAATGAATATTTATAAGCCATCGCACCTATTGTTGCTGATTTAGCAATTATTCTCCTAGTTGCCTCTTGTCTTTGATGAGAGTCATTTATATTTAAAGTGTCTTGGTAAAAAGATGACAATGCTCCCATAACACCCACCATCATTGCCATTGGATGAGCATCCCTTCTGAATCCTTGAAAGAAGTTTATTATTTGTTCATGAAGAAGTGTATGTCTTGTAATAAGTCTTTTATATTTTTTTAATTGCTCTTTATTGGGCAAATCTCCGTAGATTAGAAGGTTAACAACTTCAATAAAATCACTTTTTTTTGCCAGTTCCTCTATATCGTATCCTCGATATCTTAAAACACCCTTATTCCCATCAATAAATGTAATTTTTGACTCGCATGAGGCAGTTGATGTAAATCCTGGGTCATAGGTAAATATATTAGCTTCAGAATGCAGTTTTGAAATATCTATAACACTTTCACCTTCAGTCGAGTTATATATAGGAAATTCGTAAGTGCTGTTATCTAAAATTAATTTAGCTGTTCTTTTCTTTAACGAATTTGCTCTTTTTTTTGCCATTTCTAATATATTAGATAAACTATTTACTAAATAAAAAAAGTTAAAAAAAATTAATATTTTCTTAGTAGACCAATTAGTTTACCTTGGATCTTAACTCGATGTGCTGAGAGAATTCTTGTCTCATAGATTGGATTAGCACTTTCTAGAGCGATACTTTGTCCTTTTTTACGAATTCTTTTTAATGTTGCTTCAGCGTCATCAATTAAGGCCACAGCAATATCACCATTTTCTACAAGATTTGTTTTCTTTATTACAACGGTATCACCATCGTGAATTCCCTCATTAATCATTGACTCGCCCTCAACAGTTAGAGCGTAACTTTCACCAATCGGCATCATCTCCTTTGGAACGTCCACAGAAGAGTCATTGTGTTGTATAGCTTCAATTGGAGTTCCTGCAGCAATTTTTCCTAATAAGGGTAGAGTACTAAGTTTATTATTATCATCTAATTTCTTAGTAGTAAAATCACCAACGATAATATTTTTATTTGTTTTATTTGATACTTTTAAATTTGATATAGCATCTTTGATAACTTCTAATGCCCTAGCTTTATGAGCAAGTCTTCTGACAAAGCCTCTTTCCTCCAATGCAATTACAAGCCTGTGAATACCAGACTTTGATTTCAAATTAAGAGCATATTTCATTTCTTCATATGAAGGGGTTACGCCGCTCTTTGATTGATAAGTCTGTATATATTCCAATAATTCTTTTTGTTTTTTTGTTAACATTGATTCGTTCCTATACACATGTTCTACCAATGTTCTCATTATCTTTCAATGAAATAATATTCAATATAATCAG
>MDSV01124991.1_pt1 | contig 10288 bp, 10 predicted proteins | sample 810851 | NCBI WGS metagenome assembly MDSV01 (sample SAMN05326640, study PRJNA326480) | marine metagenome | isolation source: seawater | place: Atlantic Ocean: North East | collected 2012
CCTATGAAACCATTCCCACCAAAAGATATATTTAAACTCATCAAGAGTCATATTTTTATTAACAATCTTGAACTCTGGTGTTAGTTTGTACATTTCAAAAACTGATTGCCAATTGTTACTGTTAATTGGCGGAATAATCCCAAGTAAAGGCCTCCAATCGGTCATAGATAGACCTGAGTTAGTTAATCTTGTTAAACCTCCTATGATTATTATGCTTAATACCATTGTAGTTATAGTTAATATCCATATATAAATAGCCGGATTATAGTATTCAGAAGTTTTTATGTAATTCATCTTAAATATATATAATCTCTAGAAAAAATAAAAAAAGTTGTTATTTTTCATTATATGACCGAAAAAACAGATGTAGTAATAATTGGTGCTGGGCCAGTTGGCTTATTTGCAGTTTTCGAACTAGGACTTCTCAATATTAATTGTCACTTAGTTGACAATCTTGACAAAGTAGGTGGTCAGTGTGCCGAGTTGTATCCTGAAAAACCAATTTACGATATTCCCTCTAGGCCTATTGTGACTGGTCAAGAGCTAACTGATGAATTGTTAAAACAAATTAATCCTTTTGAAGCAAAGTTTCACCTTAACCAACAAGTTGATAAGATTAAAAAATCTGAATATGGATGGATAGTTGAGACAAGCATTGGAACTAAAATTGAAGCTAAATGTATAGTTATTGCGGCAGGCGCTGGTAGTTTCGTCCCTAGAAAACCTCCAATTGAGAATATTGATCAATTCGAAAACATAAATATCTTTTACGCAGTGAGAAATAAATCAATGTTTAACAATAAAAAATTATTAATTGTTGGCGGGGGTGACTCAGCTTTGGATTGGACTAATGAGCTCTCAAAAAATTCAAATGTAACTTTGATGCATAGAAGAAAGGAGTTTCGGGCTGCACCGGACTCTGTAAGTAAAATGCAGGAATTAGAAAATGAAGGAAAGGTTAGTTTTTTAAAAGGCAATATTAAGCATGTTAAAAAAACCTCAAATAATAAGATCATTGTCTCTTATGAGGTTGACGATAATTTACATGACATAGAAATAGATTACTTATTACCATTCTTTGGTCTTAAAATGGAGTTGGGCCCTATTTCAGAATGGGGACTTAACCTAAATGAAAATTTAATTAAAGTTGATACTGAGAAGTTTGAGACTTCGGTACCATCAATTTTTGCAATTGGTGATATTAATTCGTATCCTGGAAAACTAAAACTAATTCTTTCTGGTTTCCATGAGTCTGCATTAATGGCTCAGGAGTGTTTCAAATATTGTTTTCCTGATAAAAAAAATATTTTTAGATATACTACTTCGTCAAAAGAACTTCAAAAAAAGTTAGGTGTCTAATGCCAAAGTTAATTGTAATTGATAGACACGGCAATAAACATAACATTGAGGCTGATGAAAGTTACACCTTAATGGAAATTTTACGTGATAATAACTTTGATATAGAAGCAGCATGTGGCGGATGTTGTGCTTGTGCCACATGCCATGTTTATGTAAATCAGAACTGGATTGATAAGTTAAAACCAATGGACGATGATGAAGAATCAATGTTAGATCAAGCTTTTGAGGTTAAAAAAAATTCACGTTTAGCTTGCCAAATTGAGTTATCATCAGATTTAAATGGTTTGGAAGTTGAAATAGCTCCTGAATAATATTGACATCTAAATCAAATTTGTATACAAACAGTTTGTATACAAAATATGGCAGACACTTCTCTTAATGAGAATAGAATAAGTATATTAATTTGGAAAACAGCAAATTTATGGCAGTCCAAAATAAGATATCTATTGAAGAATTCAGATCTAAGTTTTAATGAATATCTTATTTTAGAAACATTATATAATTTAGAACTAAATAATAGAAGTATTACTCAGCAAGATATTTGTAAAAATTCATCAGTAGATAGATCTGTTGTAAGTATTAAAATTGCAAAACTTGTAGAAAAAAAATTAATTAAAAAAAACAAACCTTTTGATAGAAGATCTGATCGATTAAGTATAACAAATAATGGAAAATTATTAATTGAATCACTAATTAGAGATGTTGAGAGCCAAGAAAATATTATGTTTGAAAAATTAGGTTCTGAAATTTTTAATTTCACAAATTCTTTAAAGTTGTTATTGGGTAAAAAAATTAGAATTAAAGCTAAATTAAATGATTGATAGTGAAATTGTCCATAATTTAAAATCATGGCCTTTTAAGGAGGCAATGCAAATAATAAATAAAAATGGTGGTTTACAAAACTTTAATATTCCAAAAAAAGGCTATGTGTTATTTCAGACTGGATATGGTCCATCAGGCTTACCTCACATTGGTACATTTGGTGAAGTTGTTAGAACATCTATGGTGAAAAATGCCCTGAAATCTATTGTAGATTGTCCTTCAAGATTGATAACTTTTTCAGATGATATGGATGGACTAAGAAAAATACCAGAAAATATTCCTAATAAAGAAATGCTTAGTAATTTTATAGGTAAGCCTTTAACTTCAATCCCTGATCCTTTTGAGAAGTTTGAGAGTTTTGGTCATCACAATAACGCTAAGCTAAAAAGTTTTTTAGATGAGTTTAATTTTGAATATGAATTTGTTAGTTCTACAGAAAAATATAAAAACGGAGATTTTAATTCAACAATATTAAATATATTTGAAAATTATAATAAAATTTTGGATATAATTTTACCAACTTTACGAGCTGAAAGAAAAGAAACATATAGTCCTTTTTTACCCATAAGTGAAAAATCTGGCAAAGTACTCCAGGTTAAAATTGAAGAATACAAAATGGACTCAAAAACCATTATCTTTAAAGATCCATCTTTAGGTAAACTTGTTGAAAGTGAAGTTATAAATGGAAAATGTAAACTACAATGGAAAGTTGACTGGGCAATGAGATGGATGTCATTTGGTGTAGATTATGAGATGTGCGGTAAAGATCTTACTGAAAGTGTAGAACTTGGATCTAAAATTTGCAAAGCACTGAACACTAAACCTCCAACAAATTTAATATATGAGATGTTTTTAGATGAGAAAGGTGAAAAAATTTCAAAGTCTATTGGTAATGGAATAAGTGTAGATGAGTGGTTAAGATATGCTTCTCCTGAAAGTTTATCACTTTATATGTTTCAAAAACCAAAATCTGCAAAAAAATTGCACTTTGATATAATACCAAAAACTGTAGATGATTATATTTCACATTACAATTCTTATTCAAATTTAGACAATAACAAAAAATTGGATAGCCCAATTTGGCATATTCATTCTGGTAAACCAAAAGAATTTAAAACAGAAATAAACTTTAATACTCTAACTAATTTAGTTAATGTTTCTAACTCTACTGATAAAAAAATTATTTGGTCATTTATTAATAAATATGATGAAATTATGACTCCTCAAAATAATCCTGAATTTGATCGCCTTATAGATTTTGCATTAAATTATTTTAATGATTTTATTTTACCAAGAAAAAATTATGAAAAAATCGATGACAATAATAAGCAAATATTTCTTGATATAATTTCAATTTTAGAAAATAAAATATCCAATGAAAGTTCTGCTGAGGATATACAAACACATTTGTATGAAGTCGGCAAAAAACATAAATTTGAAGATTTGAAAGATTTTTTTAGACTTGTATACAAAGTTCTACTTGGACAAGATCGAGGTCCAAGACTTGGTTCTTTTATAAAATTATTTGGTATAAGAGAAACTATTGATTATATAAAAAAATTAATAGATAATTAAAAATTGTTCAATAATCCCATAAAAATACTAAAATTCTTACCACCAGAATTAGCTCATAGTTTCACAATTCATATTTTAAAATACTTTATGTTTCATTTTAAAGATATTGAAGATCCAATTCTTTCACAACATTTATTAGGTCTAGATTTTCCAAATCCAATAGGTCTTGCAGCAGGTTTTGATAAAAATGCAGAAGTTGTAAGATCAATGTTTAATCTTGGATTTGGATTTGTAGAAATTGGAACAGTTACACCTTTACCTCAAAAAGGTAATTCTAAGCCAAGGGTGTTCAGACTTTTAGAAGATCATGCAATAATTAATAGATTAGGATTTAATAATAAAGGATTTAAAAAAGTAAAAAAAAATTTATTAAAACTGGAAACACTTTCTTTTAGCAATAAAATTATAGGAGTAAATTTAGGAAAAAATAAAGAAAGTTTAAAAGCTATTGATGATTATTTGCTTGGAATAGAGCAATTAGGACCTTGTGCTAGTTACATTACAATAAATATATCTTCTCCAAATACGAAAGGTTTAAGAGATTTACAACTTAGAGGCAATATTGATAAATTAATAAAAAAAATTATTAAAAAAAGAGAAGAGATTGAAAATATTAATAAAAAACCAATAATTATTAAAATTTCACCTGATTTGGATGAAAATCAACTAAGAGATATTGCTTTAATTTCATTGGCTAACAATATAGATGGATTAATGTTAACCAATACAACAATTGATAGGCCAAATTCATTAATTTCAAATTATAAAAATAATATTGGAGGTTTGAGTGGTAAACCTCTCTTTAATTATTCTAATGATATTTTAAAAAAAATGTATTATTTAACCAATGGTCAGATACCATTGATCGGTGTAGGTGGCATTTCTAATGGCAGTGATTGTTATGAAAAAATTAAATCAGGAGCATCACTAACTCAGCTTTATACTGCATTGGTTTATTCAGGCCCTATGTTAATCAACAAAATTAAAAGTGAACTTATTGATTTAATTAAAACTGATGGTTACAAAAATATATCAGATGTAGTTGGAAAATCAGTATAAAGTGAAAATTTTAAATTCAATTTTAGATATTATTAAAAAATATGATAATTTTATTATAGATCAATGGGGTGTAATGCATGATGGTACAGTTGGTTATAAGCATGCAATTGATACAATCAATTTTCTAAATGAAAATAATAAAAATTTATTTATAATTTCTAACTCTTCTAAAAGGAAAAAATCTTCTGAAGAAAAACTTCCAAGCTTAGGTTATAAAAAAAACTCTTTTATTGAAATTTTTACTAGTGGCGAGATGATATGGAATACATTAAATAATAAATATTCTGGCCTTATTAGTAAAAAAAAATGCTTTCATATTTATGATGAATCTAAAGAAGATGGGCTCATCTATAGAGATGGATTAAATTTAGCTTTTTCTGATGATATTAACAATGCTGACTTTATATTAGCATGTACACCATTTAATGATATGAATCCAATTGATTACATACCTTTGCTTGATAAGGCTTATGAAAGAAAATTGCCTATGTATTGTGCAAATCCAGATTTTGAAACGATTGAAAATAACAATAAAAAAAACTCATTTTGTATGGGGGCTATCGCTGAAATATATAAAAAAATGGGAGGGGAGGTTATTATTCAAGGAAAACCAGAAGTATCCATATACATTGAGACTACAAAATCTACTAGTTTAGATAAATCAAGAACTATTGCAATTGGCGACTCAATCTTTCATGATATTAAGGGAGCAAATAACTTTGGTATCAATAGTGTATTGGTAAAGTCGGGTATTCATAAAAATGATCATACAATTGAAAAATTAATTAAAAATCATCAAATATTTCCAACATACTTGATTGATGATTTTAATATTTAAGAGTACTTGACAAAGTAGCATATATATTTACTAGCCTCTTAATTATGTCAATGAGATGTGAATTAACTGGAAAATCTTTTCAAACTGGTAATAATGTAAGTCATGCTAAAAATAGAACAAAAAGAAGATTTAAACCCAATCTACAAAATATTACATTTGTGAGTGAGATTTTAGGTCAAAAATTCCAACTTAAAGTTGCAGTAAGTACTATTAGAACCGTTGAAAAAAAAGGTGGATTTGATGAGTTTTTAATTAATACTCCAAATTCAAAATTACCTCTTAAAGCAAAAAAACTAAAAAAAGTTATTCTTTCTAAATCAAATTAATTAAATCTCAATGGGTTTTTTCTTCGAACTAACTGTGATTTTAAATTCTTTGAACACAGAATTAATTTGGTTATTAATGCTATTATTTAGTTTTGTTTCTATATTAATTTTTTTAAAATTATTTGGATATATTGGTATTTATATATATTCTGCATTAGCAGTTATAGCTGGAAATATACAAGTTTTAAAAACAGTAGACTTCTTTTATTCACCAGAACCAGTGGCATTAGGGACGATACTTTTTGCTTCAACTTTTTTATGTACCGATATTCTTTCAGAACATTTTGGTAAAGAAAAAGCTCGAAAAAATATATTAATTGGATTTTCAGCATTTCTTTTTATGACAATTGTTATGACAATTACTATTGGCCTTAAGCCTTCAGAGAGTGATTGGGCCCAAGAAAGTTTAACTAATGTATTTACTCCAATGACAAGATTTTTTATTGCTAGTATGATTGCATATTTAGTTAGCCAATATTTTGACGTTTGGTTCTATAATTATTTAAAAAACATAACTTCTCAAAAATTTTTATGGTTAAGAAATAATTTATCTACAATAGCTGCTTCATTAGTAGACAATACTATATTTAGCATATTTGCATGGATTTTATTAAATCCTGAACCAATAGATTTATATAATGTAATCATGATTTATATTTTTGGAACATATTTATTAAGGGTATTTATTGCTTTATTGGACACACCTTTTATCTATTTATCAAAATATTTTATTTCTAAATCAGATGAATAATTTTTCTTGGAGGATAGAAAAAAAATCTAATTCAACTAAAGCAAGATTGGGAAAAATATCAACTCCTCACGGAGAAATTGATACTCCGGCATTTATTTTTTGTGCAACAAAAGCAGCAATCAAATCATTTACAACAATTGATGCAAAAAGAAATAATTCACAAATAATATTATCAAACACATATCATTTAATGCTTCAACCAGGCAGTGAGCTTGTTGCTAGACATGGAGGTCTACATAAATTTATGGGATGGGATGGTCCTATGCTTACAGATAGCGGAGGATTTCAAATTTTTTCACTTGGTGGTGGTTCTGTAGCAAATGAAATAAAAGGAAGAAAATATAATAAAAATTCAAAAAAAACTCTTATAAATATCAACGAAGAGGGTGCGTTGTTTAGGTCATATATAGATGGGTCAAATATTATTTTATCTCCTGAAAAATCAATTCAAATTCAAAGAGATCTTGGTGCTGATTTGATAGTGGTTTTTGATGAATGTACACCATTTAATGTAGATAAAGACTATACATACAGTTCTATGTTACGAAGTCATAGATGGGCAAATAGGTCAATAAATGCATTTAATGTGAGGCAAAAATATAATTCTAATGAGGGATCAGCAGGGCCTCAGGCAATTTATGGAATTATACAAGGAGGTATTTATGAAGATTTTAGAGAAGAGAGTATCAATTTCAATTTAAATAAAATTAATACATTTGGTTTGGCAATAGGTGGTAGCTTGGGTTCTACAAAAAATGAAATGATGAAAGTTGTTAATTTTACAGCTTCTAAGTTAAGCGATAAGCATCCAGTCCACTTATTAGGCATTGGTGAACCGCTAGATATTTGGACTTTTGTTGAACAAGGAATTGATACTTTTGATTGTGTCAGCCCAACAAGAATAGCAAGACATGGTTCTGCACTAGTTAGAGGTAAAAAGAATAAGATTAATTTAAAAAATTCAATATATAAATATGAACTAAAACCAATTGATGATAAATGTGATTGTTATACATGTAAAAATTTTACATTGTCTTATTTACATCATTTGTATGCATCTCAAGAGTTACTTGGATTACAACTTTTAACAAATCATAATATTTATTTTATGAACAATTTAATGAATCATATTAGAAATGCAATTAAGACAGATAATTTTGAAAATGCTAAAAAACAATGGTTAGGAATTTAGTTATTTTATTGAAAAAATTGTAGATAATTGATTCAGCAATACCTCTCCTAATTGATCAACATCCATGATTGTAACTGCTTTAGTATAATATCTTGATACATCATGACCAATTCCAACTGCAATCAGCTCCACATCTTGATTTTTTTCAATATTTGAAATAACATCTCTTAAGTTTTTTTCTAAATAGTTTCCTGGATTTACAGATAGTGTAGAGTCATCAACTGGAGCACCATCACTAATTACTATCAATATTTTCCTTTTTTCTTGTCTGTTTAACAATCGATTATAAGACCATGATAAAGCTTCTCCATCAACATTTTCTTTTAATATTCCCTCTTTTAAAAGTAGGCCTAGATTTTTTTTTGATCTTCTCCATGAAGCATCTGCTGATTTGTATACTATATGTCTTAAGTCATTTAATCTTCCAGGATTGGATGGTTTTCCATCTTTAATCCATTTTTCTCTCGACTTACCACCTTTCCAAGCTTTTGTTGTAAATCCAAGTATTTCAGATTTAATTAGACAACGCTCAAGAGTTTTAGCAAGAATATCTGAACATAAGGCGGCGACGGTAATTGGTCTACCTCTCATTGATCCTGAATTATCGATTAATAGAGAAACTACCGTATCTTTAAATTCAATTTCTTTTTCGATCTTATAGCTTAATTTATTATTAGGATTTGCAATAATTTTTGCTAATCTTGATGTATCTAGGTAACCTTCTTCCATATTAAATTCCCAATGTCTATTTTGTTGAGCCAAAAGCTTTCTCTGTAATCTATTTGCAATTTTAACAATTAATGTTTGAAAGCTAAATACCTGCTGATCTAAATTTATTCTTAACTTTTCCAGTTCCTTAATATCACACAAATCATCAGCACTTACAACTTCATCGAAACTATCGGAATAAACTTTATAATTTTCCAATTTTTCAAGTGATTCTATTTTTGGAAAATATTCTAATTCTGTATCACTAGAATCATCTCCCATTTCTTCATCTTCATTAATAGATAATGATTGTTCAATTTCAGTTTCACTTGTTTGCATTTCAATTTTTGATTCATCATTTTTTTGATCAAAATCATTTTGATTTTCATTATTTTCATTATTTTCATCTATTTCATTTTCTTCAATTTCTTCAGTTTGGTCTTTATTATGATTATCTTGAAATATCCCTAAATCTTTAAGTACATTTAAAATTTTTGATGTATATTTTTCTTGATCATTTAGGTTGTCCTTTAATTCACTAAAGAAGTTATCATAGTTTTTTTTTAGTTTTTTCTTAATTATTTCTTTATTAACATTATTTTTAATTCCTAGACTTACTTCTGATAACTCTTCATAAGCAACATAGCGAAAAGCATCTACTAATTTATTTTTTGATAAATTATTTGTTTCTTTTTCAAGATCCTTAATATGTTTTTCAGTTAAATTTCTTTTAATACCCTTGAATTCTTCACTTCCCTTCACTTCAAATCGTGATTGCTCCAAAGCATTTATAATTTCATTTGCTAATTCATTATTATTAATAAAATTTTTATGTATTTCTTTAGAATGTAATCTTAATTCTAGGGCTAATGAATCAGCTTCAGCTCTAAGATAAGATAGGTTTTTTTTTATATTTTCCATATTCGGTTCAGTAATATTAATAACTTTACCATTTATGGAGGGATTTTCTTTTACATAATTAATCTCTAAGCTTTCATCTTTGCCTATAGATCTTATTGTTGCACTTAAAGATTTTTTAAATTCTTCAATTATTTCTTCATTCTTTAACATTAACTACCTTGGCATCAGTAATATCAATACCAAAAGATCTCTGAAAATATTCTTCGATTATAGGCCTTTCCATTTCATCACACCTGTTTAAAAAAGATAACTTAAAAGCATATTCAACATCTTTAAATAATAAGTAATTTTCAGCCCAAGTTAAGACTGTCCTTGGACTCATTACTGTGGAAATATCTCCATTAATAAAGCCTGCTCTACTTAAATCAGCTGTTGCAACCATGCTTTTAGTAATATCTTTTCCATCTTTATTATTTAATTCTTTAATTTTTTTTAATATTATTTTTATTTCTTGTTCATTACTCATATAGTTTAATGAAGTAACAATATTCCATCTATCCATTTGTCCTTGGTTTATTTGTTGTGTACCATGATAAAGACCTGATGTGTCACCTAGACCAACTGTATTAGCTGTTGCAAATAATCGAAAATATTTATTTGGTTTTATTACTCTTGATTGATCTAGTAATGTTAATTTACCATCAGTCTCAAGAATTCTTTGAATAACAAACATTACATCTGGTCTACCAGCATCATATTCATCAAAAACCAGAGCAACTGGATTTTTATAAGCCCAA
>MDSV01163300.1_pt1 | contig 10288 bp, 11 predicted proteins | sample 810851 | NCBI WGS metagenome assembly MDSV01 (sample SAMN05326640, study PRJNA326480) | marine metagenome | isolation source: seawater | place: Atlantic Ocean: North East | collected 2012
CTGCAACTGTGTAATCTATATTCATTTCGAATCAAATTGATTATGAAGTTAGTGTTTGATATTTACAAGTAATATTTCATGTATCATTTTAAAATTTTTTTAGAATTAACAAGATTTAATAAACCAATTGGATTTATGCTTTTATTTTGGCCATGTTCGTGGGGTTTGGCCTTAGCAAATTCTTTAAATAAAAATGAAAATTTATATTATCTTTATTTGATATTATTTTTCTTAGGATCAGTATTAATGAGAAGTGCAGGATGTATTTTTAATGATATTGTAGACAAAGATTTTGATAAAAAAGTTAAAAGAACAAAAAAAAGACCAATCGCATCTGGAAAAATTACTGTCTTGCAATCTTTTATTTATGTAGTTCTTCTGTGTTTAATTGCATTAGTAGTTTTGCTGCAATTTAATTTATATACAATTTTACTTGGGCTTAGCTCTATGCTTTTAGCTTTTTCTTATCCTTTTATGAAAAGAATAACTTATTGGCCTCAATTATTTTTGGGAATTACTTTCAATTGGGGAATATTGATGGCCTGGACCTCAATGGGAAATGAACTATCAATTAATATTCTTTTACTTTATTTGTCAGCCATATTTTGGACATTGGGGTATGACACAATTTATGGAGCGCAAGATATGTCGGATGATGAAATAATTGGCCTTAAATCGACCTCATTAAAATTTAAAAAAAATATAAAATCTTTTGTTTTTGTGTGCTATTTTTTTAGTGTAGTTCTATTAGGATGTATTTTAATCAATTATTTTGGAATAAACTTAACAACACTTTTTTTTATAATTTTTACAATGACTTTAATCTATCAATTAAAAATTTTTAAAAAAGATAATCCTGCAAAGTGTCTAGCTGCCTTTAAATTTAACAATTTTTCAGGATTGATTTTGTTCCTGTCAATTAACTATATATAGCCATATGGAATTTAGTGAACTAAAACTTATTTTAAAAAGGCTTTACAATGAGTACATAAAATTTCATATCAAAACTATAATTTTTTGCTTGTTCTTATCTGTTCTTGTGGCAGGCTCTACATCTGCAACAGCTTGGCTTTTAGATCCAGCTGTGAAGAAAATTTTTATTGAAAAAGATAGTACTTTAGCCTGGTTAATACCTATTGCTATTGTAGCTGCTTTCACAACAAAGGGTGTTTCATTATTTTTAGCTAGGTTATATATTTTAAAAATTGGGAATTTAATATCAGGTGAGATACAAAAAGAAATTGCAAGTTCTATAATCTTCTCTGATATCCAAACTTTAGACTCTAGGCACTCTGGTAAATATATCTCAAATATGATGTTTGATGCTGGTCAAGTCCATACTTTAGTAAGTACGGCTGTATTAAATATTATGAAAGATAGTATTACAATTGTTTTTTTAGTTGGATTGATGTTTTACCAAAATTGGAAGCTAGCTCTTTTTGCAATTATAATGATACCTTTGGCTGCTGGATTTGCAAAAAATCTTGGACAAAAAGTTGGTAAAGCAACGAAACAGGCAAGTGAAATATCTGGAAAACTTATTTCATTTTTGTCTGATATTTTTAGAGCTTCTAAAATAATTAGAATTTATCAAAAAGAAAAATCTGAAGAAAAAAATATTGATGAAACAATTAACCATTTGGTTAATAAAAATATTCGACTTGGAGCATTAATAATTAGAGCTGGCCCGATCATGGAAACTTTAACTGGGCTTATGATAGCAGGGTTCATTTTTTACTCTGGAAAATTAATTAATGCAGGAGAGCTAGAAGTTAACAACTTTTTTTCTTTTTTAGCGGCTATGATGCTGGCTTATCAACCTATAAGATCATTAGCTACAATTAATATGGCTATTTATCAAGGTGCTGCAGCTTCAAAAAGAATTTTTACTGTAACAGATAAACCCATTCAAATTAAAAATGAAACTTTTTTACCAGATTTAAATATTACTAATTGTGACATAGAATTTAATAACGTTAGTTTTAAATATGAATCGACAAATGAAAAAGCAATAAAAAATATTAATCTTAAAGTTCAAGGTGGAAAAATGACTGCTTTAGTCGGTCAAAGTGGGGCAGGTAAAAGTACAATTATAAATTTAATTCCAAGATTTTATGATCCTCAAGAGGGATTAATCAGTGTAGATGGTCAAGATATAAAAAAAATCAAACTTAGTTCTTTAAGAAAACATTTAGCTTTAGTAAGCCAAGATATAGTTTTATTTGATGATACAATTAAAAATAATATTGCTTACGCAAATCCAGTTGCTAGTGAGGAAGATATTGAAAAAGCATGTAAATTTGCTGCTGCAGATGAGTTTATTAATAAACTTCCATTAAAATATGAGAGTGTTGTGGGTGAAAATGGAGTTAAGCTTTCAGGTGGTCAAAAACAAAGAATTTCTATAGCTCGTGCAATCATAAAGAACTCGCCGATAATACTATTAGATGAAGCAACATCCTCATTAGATGCAGGATCTGAAGAAATAGTTCAAAATGCAATAAACAATTTAACAAAAAACAGAACAACAATTGTGATTGCTCATAGATTTTCAACAATACATAATGCTGACAAAATAGTTGTGTTTAAGAATGGAACCATTGTTGATCACGGATCTCATAAAGAATTAATGGATAATTGTAAAGAATATGAATCATTGTATCAAAAACAACTAAAATAAATTAAATGTTTTTTTTATATAGGGTTTTAACAAATATCCTCTATCCATTTTTAATTATATTTACATATTTAAGAGTATTAAAAAAAAAAGAGGACCCTGTTAGGTTTAAAGAAAAAATTTTTTCTTCACACTTTAATGTAATAAAAAACGTAAATTCTAAGTTACTCTGGTTTCATGCTGCAAGTGTTGGAGAATTTAAAAGTATTGTACCTCTCATCAAATCTTTAAAGAAAGAAAATAAAAATTTTGAATTTTTAATTACTACAACAACTATTAGTTCAAGTAATTTAGCAGATATTGAGTTTGGATCTTTTAATAATGTCCATCATAGATTTTTTCCTTATGATGTAAATTTTTTAATAAAAAAATTTATTTTAAAATGGCGACCAGAAAAATTATTTTTGGTAGACTCTGAAATTTGGCCAAATTTACTTTTTTACTGTAAGAAAATAAAAATTCCTGTAGCCGTTTTAAATACTAGGATAACTGAAAAAACATTTCAAAGGTGGATGCTATTTCCTAAAACATCAAATAAAATATTTAATTTAATAAGTTTATTTTTATTATCAAATTCTAAAACTGGTGAATACCTTTCTAAGTTAAATGTAAAAGAAAATATTCATAATACTGGAAATTTAAAAATGATTAATATTTTAAATTATAAAAAATTAAAAAATATTAATGAGAGTTTATTATTAAAAAATAAATTTTGGTTAGCAGCAAGTACTCATGAAGGAGAAGAAAATTTTTGTATTGAAACACATAATGAAATTAAGAAAAAATATAATAACATTGTTACAATTATTGCTCCGAGGCACATTCATCGAACTAAAGATATTAAAAGATTATGCTCAAGAGCTAATTTAAAATGTCAAATTTTAAATGAGAATGATTTAATTCAGAAAAATATAGATATAGTAATTATTAATTCTTATGGTGTGCTTAATAGTTACTTCAAATATTGTATAAGCGTTTTTATAGGAAAGTCATTATTAAAAAATTTAAAATATTCTTCTGGACAAAACCCTGTTGAAGCAGCTTACCTTGGATGTAAAATTTATCACGGTCCTTACATAAATAATTTTGAAGAGATTTACAAAATTTTAAAAAATCATAAGATTTCACAAGAAGTGCAAACTAGTGAATTTCTTGCAAAATGTATATTGGATGACTTGAAAAATCCGAAAAAAATTGAGGAAAATTATTCAAATAATATTAGTAATTTGGGGCAAAAAACTTTTACTGATACTATGAAAATAATTAATAACTTTATATTAAATGAAAATTAATAAGCCAAAATTTTGGGATAAAAAAAAAGGTCTTTATTCATTTTTATTTTTTCCAATTTCAATGATTGTAATTTTTTTAACTTTTTTAAAAAAAAAAATAATTAAATCATCAAGATTTAATATACCGGTTGTTTGTATTGGTAATATCTATTTAGGCGGAACTGGAAAAACACCTCTAGCAATATTTATAGCTGAAAAGTTTTTAGAAAAAAAAATTAATCCTGTAATTATTAGAAAAAACTATAAAACTCACCACGATGAATATTCATTAATTAAAAAATATTTTAAAAACCTAATTATTTGCACCGATAGAGAGAAAGGAATCTTAGAGGCAGAAAATAAAAAATTTGATATTGCTATTCTTGACGATGGTTTTCAAGATTATAGCATTAAGAAAGATTTAAATATTATATGCTTTAATCAAAAACAGCTTGTGGGTAATGGTTTTGTCATTCCCGCTGGCCCATTAAGGGAAAGCCTTAATTCTTTAAAAAAAGCTCATTTAGTAATTATAAATGGAAAAAAAGACATAATGTTTGAAAAAAAATTGCTCAATATCAATAAAGATTTAGATATTTTTTACTCTAATTACGAAATTGAAAATTTAAATGAGTTTAAAAATAAAAAATTGTTTGCAGTCGCTGGTATAGGAAATCCAAAAAACTTTTTTGATTTATTATCTCAAAATAATTTAAACGTTGAAAAAAAAATTTTTTTTCCAGATCACTACCCATTTAACAAAAATCAAATAGATGAGATGATTAGTTATAGTAAAAAGAATAATCTTCAAATAGTAATGACTGAAAAAGATTATTTAAGAATAAAAAACTATAATATTAGTGAAATAAAATATTTAAAATTAATTTTAAGAATAAATGAACATAAAAAGCTTTTAGATAAAATCGCAAAATTAAATGATTAAAAATTTAAATTATTTTTTACAGTCATTAATTATTTACCTCTTATTCTTTGTAGGTAAAATTATTGGTCTTAACGCTAGTAGAAAATTATTTTCATTCATTTTTCTCATGATAGCTCCGAAATTTAAGTCTTCTGATATTATTAAAAAAAACTTAAGGATTTTTTCAACCAGTCTTTCTTTAAAAGAAGAAAAGGAAATTATTTCTAATATGTGGAAAAATTATGGAATGACTTTTATAGAGTACATGTATTTAAAATTTTTTAGAAAAAGTAACTCACATATTGTAATTAAGGGAGAAAAAAATTTACACAACTTAATTCATAATAAGACTTCAGCAGTATTTGTGTCAGGTCATTTTGCAAATTACGAGTTAATGTCTATGGAAATTACTAAAAGAGATATTAAATTAGCTACAATTTATAGACCTCTAAACAATTTTTTTTTAAATCCTCTTATGGAGTCACTTAGAAAAAAATATGTATGCAAGAATCAAATTAAAAAAGGTATTAATGGTGTTCGAGAGGCAATTGAATATATTAAAAAAGGATTTAGCATCGCTTTGATGATAGATCAACGAGTAAGCGAGGGTGAAAAAATAATTTTTTTTAACAAATTTGCTTTGACAACAACTTTACCTGCACAATTGGCTTTAAAATATAATTTATCAATTATTCCAGTTTTTATTGAACGAACTAAAGAAAATAATTTTGAAATAACTTTTCATGAGGAAATAAAACCAAATGAATTTAAAAATAAAACTGATTTAACTACTAAGCTCAATACAGTACTTGAACAGATGATTAAAAAAAATCCTAATCAATGGATCTGGACACATAATAGATGGAAATAAACTTATTTTTTAAAATTTTTTAATCTTTTTTTTACTTCTATTGGAGAAAAATAAGCTTCTTGTAATTCTACATTCCAGTAATTTAATTTTTCTAATGGTATTTCTTTACCTGATACAGCACAAATTACATAATTACCTTGTTCAACAATATCAAAATAATTGTGTTTAAAAAAAAGTTTAGCTTTTTTTTTACTCATCTATAAATTATACAATATATTTATTATCATGAACATTGGATTGATTGGAAGTGGAGGAAGAGAACACGCTTTATGTAAAAAGCTGAATGAGTCCAAATACGTAAGTCATATATTTTGTTTTCCCGGAAATGCTGGTACCTCTGAAATAGCTACTAATGTGAGTGTTGATGTTTTAAATTTCAAAAAAATTTTAAAATTTATCAAATTTTTAAAAATTCAAACGGTGATTGTTGGGCCAGAAGAACCACTAGTAAAAGGAATTGTCGATTTTTTAAAAAAAAATAAAATCGATGTATTTGGACCAAGTAAATTTGCTTCACAATTAGAGGGTTCTAAAGCTTTTATGAAAAAAATTTGTGCTGAAAACAATATACCAACAGCAAAATTCAAAATTTGCTCAAGAATTAAAGATGTTGATAATTTTATTAAAAATTCAAATTTTCCAGTTGTAGTTAAAGCTGACGGTTTGGCTGCTGGCAAAGGTGTTAGTATTTGCAAAACAAAGAGTCAAGTTTATAAAATTTCTTCCTCAATTTTTAATGGAAAGTTTAAATCATCAAAAAAACTTGTTCTTGAAGAATATTTAGATGGAGAAGAAGCTAGTTACTTTTTAGTTGTTGATGATAATAATTATAAATTTTTTGGATCAGCCCAAGACCACAAACGTGTTTTCGAAAAAGATAGAGGACCAAATACTGGTGGAATGGGAGCTTATTCTCCGGCGCCTATAGTCAATAAAATATTGGAAAAAAAAATAATCCAAAAAATTGTGCTTCCAACTTTAAATGCGCTTAAAAAAATGAAAAAACCTTACAAAGGTTTTTTATATGTAGGATTAATGATTAAAAATAATGAGCCTTTTTTAATAGAGTATAATATCAGGATGGGTGATCCTGAGTGCCAAGTTATTATGCCACGATTAGAGACAGATTTATTTACAATTATTACGAACACTGTAAAAAATAAATTAAAAAAAACTAAAATTAAATGGAAAAGAAATAAAAGTATGACAATCGTTTTATGTTCTAACGGGTATCCCAAAAAATATAAAAATAATAGACCTATCAAGAATTTAAAAAAAGTTGTGTTATCTAAAAATGATTTTATCTATCACGCTGGAACTAAATTTAGTAATAACCAACTTTTTTCCAATGGTGGAAGAGTATTGAATGTTACCTCAGTTGGGGCAAATTTTCGTGTTATTAGAAAAAAAATCATCTCGATTATTAAAAAATTAAATTGGAAAGACGGTTTTTACAGAAAAGATATTGGTTGGAGAGCTATCAACTAAAATAATGAGGATTATAAGCGGAAAATTAAAAGGAAAAAAAATTAAATATCTTAAAAGTAAAACTACTAGACCTTTAAGAGACTCTGTAAAAGAAAATATTTTTAATTTACTCATTCACTCAAAAGTTTTGGATATTAAAATCGAAGAAGCATCTGTTTTAGATCTTTATTCTGGCGTTGGATCTTTTGGCATAGAGTGTATTTCTAGAGGAGCAAAAAATGTTACTTTTATAGAAAATAATTCAACAGCTAATGAAGCTATTAAAAAAAATTTAAATTATCTTTCAATTTTTGAGAAAGCAAAAATATTTAAAGAAAACGTTAATGATTTTCTCAAAAGAAATATAAGTAAAAAATATAATATATTTTTTTTTGACCCCCCTTACGCTGACAAAGATTTTATAAATAATCTTGATCTTATAAAAAAAAATACACTATTCCAAAAAAAACATATTGTAATTATTCATAGAGATGTGAAGATCAATGATTATTTGGAAAATTTAATAAAAATAATCATTGTTAAAAAATACGGACGATCAAAAATTATATTTGGCTTATTTATTGAGTAGTTTTTTTGTATCAATTTTTACCTGTTCAACTGCGGGTTGGTCGAAAGGGTTGAGATTTACTAGCTTGGCTAAAATTATAGTTTCTAGAATAAAGTAAGAAAACATTTTTCCTAAAACATCCTCATTAATATTTTTTATTTTAAATTCACGGAAAGAAATTTTTCTTTTTTTAAGAGATTTTATCATTGCATTTTTTTGAGCCTCTTTAATAATGCTCATTTTTTTACTTTTTAAAAAGTTTTTTTTTAATTTTATCCCATTGAAATTTATTTTTTCATTATTTTCCTTTTTTTCAAAACTAAAAATATAAAATAATTTATCTTTCGGACCATCTAAATATAACTGTAGTAAACTGTGATGATCTTTTGGGACATTAGATATAACTGGAAAAAAACCTTTTCCTTTTTTTCCAAGACTTTCAGCAATTAATTGTTGGCACCAATACAGAAAATTTTCAAGCTCTGGTACATAATTTAGGAATACTAAGTTCATCTTTTTTTTTAAAAAAACAACATTAGCTAAATTTATAGCACTTTCTTTTAAAAATAATTTGTTTTTACCTTTTAGATATTCTCTTATTTGCGATCTTAGCTTAAAGATATTAATGCCCATTAAATATGAAGGTAGAATTCCGACTTCTGATAAAACTGAATATCTTCCACCAATAAACTTATTATGTTCTATACAAAACAGATTAAATTTATCAACTATCCAATTAAGAAAACTATCCTTTTTTTCTGTAATGATAATTATGTTTTTTGATTTATTTTTAATTATTTTTAAACTTAAGAAAATCGATAAAGTTTCAAGAGTGTTGCCGGATTTTGATATTATCAAATATAAAACTCTATTCTTGTGCTCTTTTTTTTTAAAATTTGTAATTTTACTAAAATCTAAATTGTCAAAAAAATAAACCTTTTTTTTTATCTTTTTAATTAAAAAATTATATATAGCCTCTGTGCCAAGAATAGACCCCCCCATTCCAATTACAGCAATAGTATTATATTTTTTAAAATTTTTTAAATCATTAAAATTAAAATTAAATCTGTAATCTTTACTTAGAATATTAAGTAATTTTTTATCATTATTAATATCTAAATAAAGTTCTTGAACCACATTACTATATTTTTTCAAAAATTTTTTGGAAAGTTTTTTATTTAGATCTTCTTTCAAAAAATTATTTTTACAAATTAAGTTTTGTTTTGTCATTATGGTAATCTTTTAATGATAGACTCCTCAATTGATGAAGACTTTTCTGAAGTTTTTTTATTTTTTTTATTTTGCTTAAGTATTTCTTTTAAAACATCTTTTTCTTCAGATTTCCTCTCAACTTTTGTGCCAGGTTCTGGAATTTGATCTAAATCAGGTGGTAAAATTAATGGTTTTTTTTTCTCAACTAAAAACTCGTCTGTTGTTTTGATTTTTTCATTTCTTAGAATTTTTCCAGCATTTCCACATGCGCTTGAAACTAGAAAAACTAATATTAGCAACAAATTAATTTTTTTCATAAAATCCTTTTAATATAAATACTATAACTCCGAAACTTATAAATACATCTGATGCGTTAAATGTGAACCAGTGAAAGTTATTGTAGTGAAGATCAATAAAATCAGGAACAGCTTTATATTGCAATCGATCATAAAAATTACCTAAAGCGCCACCAATGATTATACCATAAATTAATTTATCTAGTTTTGCGGATATCATTGAAAGATAAAGCAAAATTAAAATTACTGCTCCGATTAAAAAAGTTATTGAATTATAAATTATTTCTAAATCAGAGCTTAATAATCCAAATCCTATACCTGTATTCCAGGTCAAGTCAAAATTTAAATAATCATTTATATAAAATCTTTTTTCACTAAAATTATTTAAAATCAAATTTTTTGAATATCTATCTAAAAAGAAAATTAATAAAATCAAAACTAGAAAATAAATATTTTCTTTTTTTAATAAGTTATTTTTAAATACCTTAGTACTATTTAGAAAGTTCATTTTATATTAAGTCAGAACATCTAATGCAGCTTGTTTCTAAAATTTTCCAGCATCTTGGACATTTGTTTCCTTTTGCTTTATTTACGTCGATTTTCATTTCTAATTCCTTAGAAAGAACTTTCTCTGCCTTAGATGTAATAAAGTATTCAGCCAAATCCAAATTTTTCAACAGTTCAAATTTATCTTTATTAACGCTTAATTTAATTTCTGCCTCCAAGCTTGATCCAATTTCTTTTGATGATCTTTTTGCCTCTATTGCAATATTTGCCTCTTGTTTAATCTTAAATAATTGATCCCATTTATCATTTAATTTAGAATTTTCCCAGTTCTTTGGAACCTCTACAAAAGAATATTCATGTATATTTTTTTCTTCTTTACTTATCAAACTATATATTTCATCCGTCGTAAAAACCAAAATTGGAGCAAACCACTTTAGTAAGCTCTCAAGTATTACATTTAAAACTACTACACAGTTTTTTCTTTTTTTTGAATCTAA
>MDSV01187862.1_pt1 | contig 10288 bp, 9 predicted proteins | sample 810851 | NCBI WGS metagenome assembly MDSV01 (sample SAMN05326640, study PRJNA326480) | marine metagenome | isolation source: seawater | place: Atlantic Ocean: North East | collected 2012
AAATTTTTCATGTATTGCATCTGCAAATTTTTTTGCTTCTTCTAAGTTTGGAGTTGCTGTTTCACACCAAATTAGATCTGCATATGGTGCATAAGCTAAGCCCCTTGAAATAGCTTGTTCTATACCATGTTTAACATAATAAAAACCTTCTGGAGACCTTTCTCCTGTCAAAAAAGGTTTATCATTTTCGTCATGGTCATTAGTAATAAGCTTTGCGGCATTTGCATCTGTTCTGGCAAGAATTATTAATGGCACATCTGCTATATCTGATGCTAGTCTCGCTGCCTTCAAATTTTTTATCATTGTATTTGTCGGTACCAATACTTTGCCACCCATATGGCCACATTTTTTTTCACTTGCCAATTGATCTTCAAAATGTACTCCTGCTGCTCCAGCTTTAATAAATTTTTTAGTCAATTCAAAAACATTTAATGGTCCTCCAAAACCTGCTTCACCATCTGCAATTATAGGTAACATATAATCTATTTTATCTTTTTGTTTAATGTCGCCATCTTTGAACTCCATATGCTGTATTTGATCTGCTCTAATAAGTGCGTTATTTATTGATTCAACTAATTTTGGAGCACTATCAAAAGGATATAATGATTGATCAGGATACATTTCACCCGCAGTATTGGCATCTGCAGCCACTTGCCATCCGCTAACGTAAATTGCTTTTAAACCTGCTTTAGCATGTTGAACGGAATGATTTCCAGATAAAGATCCCAGGGTATTTACGAAAGGCTCTGTATTTAAAAGACTCCACAGTTTTTTTGATTGAATTTCACACAGAGTATTATGAATTCTTATTGATCCTCTTAATCTCTCAACTTCTGCATCAGTATAATCTCTTTTTATTCCAGAAAATCTTTTTAAATCATAAGAAACATTAGATTTTGACATTAATAAATAGTTCCTCTGGTCTATTTTATTGAATTATGAAGACAAATAATTTAACTATTCCTGATCTTTATTATCATAATCATCACTATGGTCATAATCTGCAAAACAAATGTCATCGTGATGTGATACGCAGTTCGAAGGCTTGTTTTTATCTTCAGGATTATTTAAATTATTCATTATTCACTAATATTAACAAAATATTAACTAGTAAAGTTTTTTATTGATATTACTTGATAAATTGATTAAATTATTAACTAGAAATTAACTAAATATTAACAATCAGTTAAATATGAGAAAAATTTACAATTATGGTCAAATAATTAGAGCCAAAAGGCAAAATAAAAATATTAAAGCTATTAATTTAGCTAAAGATCTTGGAATTACTCCTGCATATCTATCACTAATTGAGTCCAATCAAAGAAAGCCTGATGGGGACTTATTATTAAGAATTCAAGATTTATTGGAACTTCAAAAAGAAGATCTAACAAAAAGAACTGATCCAGACTTAGAAACAAGGACGCAAGAAGTTGTAAAAATATCTTTACTAGAAGATCTAGACATTCGCTCTGATGAGGTTCAAGAAATCGTGAGGCTCAATCCCAAGATAGCAAAAGCGTTAGTAAAACTTGGAATCGATCATAAAAATAAGGAACATGAACTAGGACAAAATATAGAAAAAAAAATATACGAAGGTGGAACAACGTTTCCAGGTGAAATTGTATCAGACTTTATTCAAAAATTTGAAAATTATTTTCCTAAACTTGAAAAGTTTGCAACATCAATTTATGAAAAAGTTAAAATGAATAATAGAACAAGATATTTATCACTCTGTAGTTATTTAAATGAAAAACATAAAATTTTGGTAAAAGATATTTTGCCACAAGAAAACAAACCTTTTTCTAAAATTTTTTTTCCAGCGAAAAGTGAGTTTCACTTATCCGATCTTCTTAATCTTGAAACTAAAAAATTATATGCTGCGGCACTCATAGCGCAATTAGAAGCTGATGAAATAATTGAAGAATATTTAGATGAATTTTCTTTTCCTTCAAATACGAGTAGAAAGGTTTCTAAGGTTGCATTGCTAAATTACACAGGTGCAGCGATAATAATGCCATATGAAATTTTTTTTCATGAATGTGTAAAAAAACATAGATATGATTTGGAACTTCTACAATCTACTTTCGCCGTTTCTTTTGAACAAGTTTGTCATAGGGTTACTTGCCTTAATAATCCTAATCCAAAATTAAGAGGAATACCATTACATATGATACGGGTTGATAGAAGTGGAAATGTTTCAAAAAGATTTTCACTTTCTGGGATTGAATTACCTCGACTAAGCGGAGCTTGTCCAAAATGGAATGTATATAGTGCGTTCTCTAATCCAGGCAAAATCAGTGCCGCTGTAAGTAAAATGACTGATGGGGAAAAATATGTTTGTATAGCGAGAACTGTTGAAAAAGGAATTTCTAAATATGGAGAAGAAAAAGGCTTACTTTCAATTGGTCTAGGATGTCAAATAAAATATGCTAAAGATTTTGTTTATGCGGATGGTTTAAATTTAGGTGATGAAAAAAGTGAGTCTAAAATTGGTGTCTCTTGCAGAAAATGTGATCGTCTTAATTGTAGTCAAAGAGCATTCCCTCCAGATACTCAAAATTATGACGTGAACATAAATCAAAGAGGAGTTTCAATTTTTGTAAATGGATAGTTTCTAACTTTGATTTTTAGATCTTTCTCTAGCAAGTAATTGCGTGAGTGAATCTACCATTAAATCTGAGGCTTTAAAGATTTCATTTGAATTAAATTCATGTGATAAGTTTTTTTCAGGATTTGATTTGTCTTCAATAACTATTCCTTTGTCAGGTGAATTATCTTTTATATAAATTAATATTAACCAATCATCGTCAGATGACTCATCCCACTTGATAAATATTTCGCCTGTTTCAAATCTTCTATCAATGCACCTAAAAATCGACATATTCCTCGTAATATGACGCTTGTTTAATTGAAAAACTAAACTACTTGCACTTCTATAAAAACTTTCAAGAGCAAACTCTATTTTTTGTCTTGCTAAATTATATTCTTTTTCTCTTTGAAGAAGTTTTACTCTATCATCATCTTCAAAAGTTTTAACCCCTAGAGACTCTACTCTTTCTCTTATTTTTTGATCCCTAATTTGTTGATATTTTTGTTTTAGTTGATCAATTCTTTCTTGCAAGCCAGCGTAATCTTCCCTTTGTTCTTTTAGTGAAATTTTTTCAAGTTTTTCCAACTCTTTAACTTCTCTTATTCTAAATTTTTCTATCTGTTGATCTAATTTTAATTCTTGTAAAAATCTTTTTTGTCTTTCAGCCTGTTCTTTCCTTACGATTGCCTGTTCTTTTCTTAAAAATAATTTTATATCTTTGGTTCTCTCTCTTTCTAATCTCTCTTCTTCCTTAAGGTGTTTTTGTTTGAGTTTAAATTGCAACTCTTCGTCAGCTTTTTTATTTCTTTCAATATTTTCTTTTTCTCTCTTAAGTCTTTCAATTTCTTTGATTTTGATTCTTCTTTTTTCTACAGCCTGAGTGACTCTATACTCTTCTAATTTATTATCTATCTTTTCAAAAAATGACTGAATTTTTTTATCAAGATAAAGAAAATCAATATTAAATTTAAATGAAAGCTTTGATTTTATTCTTTCTTGAAATCTAATTATTTTTAAAATAAATCCATCACTTTGGTTTTCTTTTATTATATTTAAATAATTATTTTTCTTAATTTTTTTTCTTTTGATTTTTTTGATTTTTTTTATTTTTTTTCTTTTAACTTTAACTTTTTTTTTAAATAATTTCTTCTTTTTGAATCTTTTAGTTGTTTTTTTTTTGTTTTTTTTTGATTTTTTTTTATTTTTTTTCATGAGGTTGTAATGTAAGATTTATCAATAAATAATTAATAAATATAGTCTCTTGTAATAGGATTGGATGTTAATTTCTTACTTAATTGAAATTGAAATACAACCTGATCTCCCCATTTAAATGCCATTTCGCACCCAGCTAGATAAAACTCCCACATTCTAAAAAATCTTTCATCAAACATCTCTAACACCTTATCTTTCTTGCCTAAAAATCTTTCCTTCCAGTGTTTTAGAGTATGTGAGTAATGCATTCTCAGGACTTCCATATCAGAAATTATTAACCCTGAATTTTCTATTGGTTTTGTTACTTCACTTAAACTAGGTGTATAACCGCCTGGAAAAATATATTTAGTAATCCAAGGATGAGGATCTCTTGGTGGACTTACTGAACCTATTGTATGAATTAAAGCAATTCCATCTTCTGTTAACAAATCTGATACTTTATTAAAATATTTTTTATAAAACTTTCTTCCCACATGTTCAAACATACCCACGCTTACTATCCTGTCAAATTTCTCATCTAATTCACGATAATCCATTAATTTATATCTTACTTGGTTCTCCAAATTTAGTTCTTTTACCTTTTTAATACTGTGTTCTAATTGGTTCTCTGAAAGCGTTATGCCCAAAACTTCACATTGAGTTTTTTTTGCAATTTCTATTCCTAAGCTGCCCCATCCAGATCCTATATCTAAAACTTTTTGATTGGGTTTAAGATTTAACTTTTTAATTATATGATCCATTTTATTTTTTTGAGCAGCTTCTAAAGTATCATTTTCATTTTTGAAATATGCACAAGAATAATTTCTTGTGCTATCCAAAAATAAATCATAAAGTTTTTCAGAAATATCGTAATGATGAGCTACATTAAGTTTTGATTTTGAAACGAAATTAAAGTTTGTTAGTAATCGATAAGTGCCCCTAATTTTTTTTAAAATTTTAGCGTAGGAATTTGTTTCACCTCTTCCAATGTTTTTCATAGCTATTTCTAAAAATTCTGTAAGAGATCCATTCTCAATGACTATAGACCCATCAGCATAGCCTTCGCCAAAATATAAATCAGGCAATATTAATAATTTATAATGTAGTTTTTTATCTAATAGCTTTAATTTTATAGGATTCTTTTTTTTTGGCTTTCCAATAATATATTCATTGGAGTTTGCATCGATTAATACAAATCCATCATCTTTAAATAAATCTTCACAAAATTTTTTTAAATTCATTAAGCTGCTTTTAAATTTTTTATATTAAAATCTAATTTTTCTAATTCTTCAAATAATTTTTTTTTATCATTTTCGGATAATAAACTAAGTATTGGTATAATATTCTTATAAGAATCGTCTTTTTGGGACAAAAAGGTATGCAAGCCTGAAATAAGGTTAAATTGCTCAAAAACTTTCCTGACGTTACACAATTTTGTATTTACTGTCTGTTCTTTTCCGGAATGAAAATCATCATAAACTTTTCTTGCTAGAGAGCCTGTAACATTACAGGTAGCTGTTATAATTCCTGAGCATCCAATTTTTAATCCTTTGAGTAATTTATCCTCTGAACCAGGAAGAACTGAAAAATTTTTTATTTTAAGTGTTTCAAATAAATTATATGAACTATCTTTTACTCCTATTATTTGTTTTGGAAACTTATTAACTAATTTTTCAACACAGTCTTTACTGAACTTATAACCTGAAAGCTTTTCAAAGTTATATAAAATAATTTTGCAATCATTAACTCCTTGAACAATTCTTGTGTAGTAATTGATCACATCTTCATCTTTGTATTTGTAATAAGCTGGAGGCATAATTAAAAAATATTTGAAATTTAAAGACCTCGCTATTTTCATAAAATTTATAGTTTCGATTAAAGAATTGAAACCAGTGCCAATTAAATAGTTTTCTTTATATTTGTTTTTTGACAAACTATTTACTAATTGAATCTTTTCGCTAACTGATATTAATTGGGACTGACCTGTGCTCCCAAATATTGCAACTCCATGACAACCGTTATCGATAAGGTTTTCTGCATGAGTTATTGTTTTATTAATATTTAAAGCCAAATTATCGTCTAATACAGATAAAGAGGCCGCATAAATGCCTTTAATTTCGCTCATAAATAAAACTTATATAAAAAAAAAAATTTAGTAAAGATTATAAAAAAAATGAAAATATTAGCGATACAAAATAGGATGGGTATTGGTGATATGGTAATTTTTCTACCCTTTATAGAGGCGATTGCCAAAAAATATAAAACAACGGTTAGTATATTAGTAAAGGAAAATTCAAAAGCTGCAGAGATATTTAAAAATAATAAATATATAGAAAATATTATTATTCTTGAAAGAAATAATAAAACAGGACTACATGATGGTTTATTTGGGTCTTTTAATCTTATAAAAAATTTAAAACAGTATAACTTTGAAAAAGTTTTTATTTTCAACTCATCTCTTAGATTTAACTTAATTGCTAGATTATCTGGAATTAAAAATATTTATCAGTATCCTTTATTTAAAAAAAAAAACCAACATATTATTGATACGGCCAAAAATTTTATTATATCAACACTTGATTTAAACATTGATAGCAATCCAATTATTGAGTTAGAAGAAAATATAGTAGAAGATGCAAAAAAAAAATTCAATATCAACACTAATCAAATTAATATTTTGTTGGGAATTGGTGGATCAGGATCCACAAAAAGAATTCCTTCAAAAATTTTTATTTCATTTATGAATTTATTAATAAATAAATATGATTGCAGATTTTTTCTTGCGACTGGAAATAATAAAGATGAACAATTAATTCTAAAAGAAATATTAAATACAAATTTAAATGATAAATGTTTTAGTCTAGATCAATTCCAAATAAGTGATACTTTGCCAATAATTAAAAACTGTAAAATTGCAGTTTGTAACGACTCCAGCTTTAGTCATTTATCTGCAGCACTAGGCATTCCTACTATCGTTCTTATGTCAGATACTCCTTTGATGTATGGAAGTTATAGTCCAAGAATGTATCCAATTATACCTGACGGTGAAAAAACAGTAAGTCATGACACTTTAGGCAAAGATAAAATAAACCCTGAAAAGATTTTTCAAAAATTTTCATCTCTTTTAGATTAGGTATTTTTAATTATAATATCTTTTGCTTCGTTTACAATAGATGCCAATCTTGAAAGTTCTGGACTTACGTCTGGATGTATTTTTTTCATAATTCTTTTATATGAATTTAAAATTTGGTCTTTAGTATATTTTTTTTTAGGGTCTAAATTTAATATCTTATATGCTTCGTCAAGTGAAATACTTTGCGTATTAGGATTTTGTTTAAAGTTATTAAAATTGAATCTTCCATAATTTTTTAAAACTCGTAATAGACTCCAAATTCTAACAAGCTGAAGCAATGACAAACCAGCTTTTGTCTTTATAAGAGGCAATATCATCATTAAAAAAGGTATAGAAAATAAATATCTTCCTGCAAATGCCATTGCTACGGCTAATAAAATTGATAAAATTATAACAGTAGATCTGACGCCTTTGGCTATTTTTTTGCTGGAAATTTTTGCAAACCAATTCAAAAAAATGTATGCAATGACAAAAAGGATCAGTGTTATAATAAAAATATTCATATATTAAATTATCTTTATTATGAAAGTACCACAGCTTAGAAAAAAACCTGAAGTAAAATCTTGTCACAATACAAGCTGGGAGGATAATTATAGCTGGATTCATCAAGCAAATATTTTAGATGTCTTGAGAGATAGTTCCAATCTTAATCCAGAAGTTAGGAAGTATTTAGAAGAGGAAAACGCATACACAGATTACAATTTAAATGATACGAAAAAAATTCAAAATAAATTATTTGATGAAATTAAAGGAAGAATTAAATTGGATGATGAATCTTTGCCATTCAGGGACAAAGATTATGATTACTGGACAAAAACTACAAAAGAAGGAAATTATTCTATTAAATTAAGAAAAAAAATTAGCACAAATAAAATAGAGGAAATATGGAATGGGGACAAAGAGAAAGAAAAGTTAAAAACTGAATATTTTGGAGTAGGAGATTTAGAGGTTAGCTGGAACGACGAATACTTAGCTTACTCGTTAGATCTAAAAGGTTCAGAATATTACACAATATATATTAGAAACATTAAAACTAATGAATTAATAACTGAAAAAATTGAAGATACCTCTGGCAGCATAACTTTTAGTCTGGATGATCAATTCATTTATTATTCTAAGTTAGATAAGTTTCACAGACCTAGAAAAATATACCGACATAAAATAGGAACGTCAGTAAAAAATGACGATTTAATCTTCGAAGAAAAAAGTGAAGCATTTACCGTTGGAATTTCAATGAGTTCAGACGAGAAGTATTTTTTTATAAAAACATCTGATCATAATACATCCGAAGAATATTTTTTTAGCGTAAATGAAAAAGACCCTAAGCCAAAATTAATTAAAAAAAGAAAAAAAGGAATAATTTATTCAATAAATTCTTGGGATGGTTATTTTTATAATCATACTAATGAAGATGCTGAAGATTTTAAAATTGATAGATGCAAAGATTTAATAGATCAAAATTGGGAAAGCTTTATAAAGCCTAAAGAAGAAGTTTTAATAGGAGGATTAATGTTCTTAAAAAATTGGATTTTAAGATCTGAAGTTTCCAACGCTCTTTCTAAAATATTTGTGAGAAATATAAAAAGCAATATTGAGCAAGAAATAAGATTTACTGATGAAAAAGTGATAGATCCAGGAATTTCATTTAAACAGAAAGATAGAAACACAGATTATGTAAATTTGAGTTATTCATCTCCTAAAACACAAGCAAGGGTTTACCAATATAATCTAAGCACAAAAGAAAAAAAATTAGTTAAAGAGCAAGAAATACCATCTGGCCACAATCCAGATGATTATGTAGTTGAAAGAATAGAATGTCCGTCACACGATGGGAGAATGGTTCCTATAACAATCGTAAGACATAAAAATACAAAGGTAGATGGAACAGCAAATCTTTTTCTTTACGGATATGGCTCTTATGGAAATTCTATGTCTCCTGGATTTTCCTCAACTAGGCTAAGCTTAATTAATAGAGATATTATTTGGGCAACCGCTCATGTGAGGGGTGGAATGGAAAGAGGAATGAAATGGTGGAAAGAAGGAAAGCTATTAAATAAAAAAAATACATTCGAAGATTATATTGCAGCAGGAAAATTTTTGATTGAAAAAAAATATACTTCCAAAGGTAAGATCATAGGAATGGGTGGATCTGCAGGTGGCTTGTTAATTGGAGCGGTGGTTAATCAAGCTCCTGAATTGTTTCTTGGTTTAATTATGGCTGTTCCTTTTGTAGATTCTTTAACAACTAATCTAGATCACTCACTACCCTTAACGGTAGGAGAATTTGATGAATTTGGAAACGCAAAGGAGAACAAAGTTCATTTTGATTATATCTATTCTTACGCACCATATAACAATATAAAAAAAATGAATTATCCTCACATATTAATAACTACAAGTCTGAGTGACAACAGAGTTCTATTTGATGAGCCTGCAAAATTTACTGCAAAATTAAGGGATTATAAAACTGACAATAATCTTCTATTATTAAAAACTGAAATGAATGCAGGTCACGGTGGGAAGTCAGGTAGAGACGGGGCAATAGAAGAAATTGCTTTGGACTATGCTTTTGCTCTAAAAATTTCAAAAAAGCTAAATAGTTAAACTTGAAATTATAAAAATCATAACCATATAACATTTGTAAGTCGCCATCGTGGGGCTTGCAAATATAACCTTGCTAAAAAAGGAGGATATTATGACAAGTAAGGATCTGTCTATATTCAATTCATTACGACCTTTTTCAATTGGTTTTGACGATATGTTTGACCAATTTGAAAATATGCTTGGGAATGGTGGTTTAACTATGCAATCAAACTATCCACCATATAACATTAGAAAAACTGGAAAGGACAATTACTCAATTGAAGTAGCTCTTGCTGGTTTTAGCAAAAAGGACGTGGAAGTTGAATTTGAAGACAATTTGTTAACTGTGAAAACAAAACAAGTTAATAAGTCTGAAGACAAAAATGAAGATGGTAAAATCATTCACAAAGGAATATCTCAAAGACATTTTGCTAGATCGTTTACTATTGCAGATGATGTAAAAGTAGGTGGTGCAGAATTAAAAGATGGTCTTTTAACGATTGCTTGTGAAAGAATTGTACCTGAATACAAAAAGAAAAAGCTTATTGAGATTAAATAAGTCAAACCTTGCTTGTGGGGATTTCTCCCCACAAGTTTTAAAATAATTTATTTTTTGGTTATGCAATTTAATTAAATACATCCACTAGAAGTAAATCCTACAATCGTTCCGCTGGCATTTATCTCAAATTTTCTTTCACAAGGAATTCCATATTTTTTTGTTTTATAAACTAAAGTTTCGTTTCCTAATTCGTTTACAAAATCTTCTGTAGGAGCTCCTAATTCTAACCTTA
>MDSV01129103.1_pt1 | contig 10287 bp, 7 predicted proteins | sample 810851 | NCBI WGS metagenome assembly MDSV01 (sample SAMN05326640, study PRJNA326480) | marine metagenome | isolation source: seawater | place: Atlantic Ocean: North East | collected 2012
CCGGTGGTCGAAAAAGGGAAGGTGGTAGGCGTGATAACCTCGACGGACCTGCTCATCCTCACGGTCAAAGAGAAGGACAACATCATCGAGCAGCTCGAACGTTATATTTCGTCAGGCGGCTATTAGCGCTTGGTTTATGGCTTCCGCTTGGCCTTGGGCTTGGGCGGCTCCACCGTGTCCGGCTTGGCCGGCTGATAGGGCGCGATGAACGCCTCGTCGAAATCGAAGCCGTTTCCGAAATCCTCCCTCGAATCCTCCTCCGTCTTGGCCAACAGATTGTTCTCAACGAGGTTGAAAACGATCTCCCCAAAATCCTCCGTGGAGGTCACGCCCCACTCATTGAGCAGCGTCTTGGCCATCGGCCCGTAGTTCTCGAGCGCATAACGGCGCATCCCGTCCATCAATTCCCGACCGCTGACGTGCCGCGGCTCCTTGGCCCCGGCGGCCTTGGTGAGTTTTTGCTGGGTAAAATCCAGCCCCTCGCGGACAAAGTAGTAGGCATCCCGGTGGTACCGGTCGTCCTTGGCCAGAATCATGTCCAGCACCTCGTCGTAGTCGAAAGCCTGCATCCTAGTCGTTCATTGCCGGGGCCGGGTAGTCCATGGGTGGCTTGATGTATGTTTTCACTCCCCAACCGAAAAGCAAAAGCAGTGCCACGGTCGCGATCATTTTCTGCTCCTGCCGCGTAAGCAACTCCCGGACGGGTATGGGCTTCAGCCGCTTCAAACCGCCACGATGTTGATCAGTTTTTTCGGAATGACGATCACTTTTTTGACCGTCTTGCCATCGGTGTGGCGTTGCACATTATCGCTGTCCAGCGCGAGCCGTTCGATGTCGGCCTTGTCCATGTCGATCGGAATCTGCAACCGATCACGCACCTTGCCGTTGACCTGCACGGCCATCTCAACCGAGGTCTCCACGAGATACTCCTCGCTGTAGCTTGGCCAGGCTTGGTAGGCGATGGAGCTGTCCCCGCCGTTGGCCTTGGCATAAAGCTCCTCGGCGATGTGCGGCGCGAACGGCGCTAGCAGCAGGAGAAAATCGTTCAGCACCGTGAGGGGGCGCAGATCCCAGTTGGATGCCTCGTTGGTGAACACCATCAGTGCGGAGATCGCGGTGTTGAAACGGAGATGCTCCATGTCCTCCGTCACTTTTTTGATGCAGGTGTGCAGCACCTTTAACTGCTCCGGTGTTGGCTCAACCTCGGCAACGTCGATGCTCAGCTTGAGTTCCTCGAGCAACTCCCTGCCCTTTTCCGGTTCTGCGGTGAGCGCCTGCTCGAATTCCTTCTCGCTCTTCTCACAAATGAACATCCGCCACACGCGACCGAGGAAGCGGTACACGCCCTCGACACCCTTGGTGTTCCACGGCTTCACCATCTCGAGTGGCCCCATGAACATCTCGTACAACCGGAACGCGTCGGCCCCGAACTCGACGAGGATGTCGTCCGGGTTGACGACGTTGCCCCGGGACTTTGACATTTTCTGCCCGTCCTCACCGAGGATCAGCCCCTGGTTGACCAGCTTGTAAAACGGCTCCGGTGTCGAGACGTGGCCAAGGTCAAACAGCACCTTGTGCCAAAACCGGGCGTACAACAGATGCAGCACGGCGTGCTCAGTTCCGCCAACGTAAAGGTCAACGCCCGGCGTCGCCTCTTCGTTGGCCGTGCCCATCCAGTATTGCTCGGCAGCCTCGTCCACGAACCGCTTGCTGTTGCTCGCGTCGATGTAGCGCAGGTAGTACCAGCAACTGCCGGCCCATTGCGGCATGGTGTTCGTCTCTCGCGTGATGCCTTCGCTAACGCGGCACCAATCCTTGGCACGCGCCAGTGGCGGATCGCCGGAGCCGGTGGGCTTGAAGTCGGTCAACTCCGGCGGCAGCAACGGCAGATCAAAATCGTCCAGCCCTGCGTGGCCGCCCTCGTCCCAGACGATCGGAAACGGCTCACCCCAGTATCGCTGTCGACTGAACAACCAGTCGCGCAGCTTGTAGTTGACCGTCCCCTGGCCAAGCGCCTTCTCCTCGAGCCAGGCGGTGATCCTGCGCTTGGCCTCCGGTGTCGGCATGCCATCGAGAAAGCCGGAATTCACCGCAGTACCGACCCCAGTGAAGCCAAGCGACTCTTCGCCCTCCGGCGCCTGCACCACCACCTCGACCGGCAGCTTGAATTTTTCGGCGAACTCGAGGTCACGCGTGTCGTGCGCTGGCACAGCCATGATGGCGCCAGTGCCGTAACCGGCCAACACGTAGTCGGCCGTCCAGATCGGCACCGAGCGGCCGTTGGCCGGATTCACCGCGTAGGCGCCGGTGAATACCCCGGTTTTGTCCTTGGCCAAGTCGGTCCGCTCGAGGTCGCTTTTCCGCGCCGCTTGAGTCTGATACGCCTCGACCTCGGCCTTTTGCCCGGGCGAAACGATCGTGTCCAGCAACTCGCTCTCCGGCGAAAGCACCATGTACGTGGCGCCGAACAACGTGTCCGGACGCGTGGTGAAAACGGAGATTTCCGTGTCGGAATTTTCGACCTTGAAGACCACCTCCGCGCCCTCGGATCGGCCGATCCAGTTGCGCTGCATTTCCTTGAGCGAATCGCTCCACTCGATGCCATCGAGATCGTCCAGCAACCGCTGGGCGTAGGCGGTGATGCGCAGCATCCACTGACGCATCGGCTTGCGTTCCACGGGGAAACCGCCCACCTCGCTTACGCCGTCCTTGACCTCCTCATTAGCGAGCACCGTGCCCAGCTCGGGGCACCAGTTCACCGGTGCCTCGGATACGTAGGCCAGACGATGTTCGTCGCGCCAAGCGCGCTTTTGCTCTTCCGTCGTGGCGTCGTCGGGATAAGCCAGCGTCTCGATCGACTCCGCCCTGTTCGTCTCGGGATTGAACCACGAGTTGTACAACTGCAGGAAAATCCATTGCGTCCAGCGGAAGTACTTCGGGTCGGTCGTGTCGATCTCCCGGCTCCAATCGTAGCTGAAACCAAGCGACTGAATCTGCCGCTTGAAGTTGCTGACGTTGGTCTCGGTGGTGATGCGCGGATGCTGACCGGTCTTGATCGCGTACTGCTCGGCCGGTAGACCGAATGCATCCCAGCCGATCGGGTGCAGCACGTTGAAACCCTTCATGCGCTTGTAGCGCGCGAGGATGTCCGTCGCCGTGTAGCCCTCCGGATGACCGACGTGCAGCCCCGCCCCGGACGGGTACGGAAACATGTCAAGGATGTAGTACTTTGGCAGGTCCGCCGGTTGAGCGCCCTGGTGGCGTTCACGGAATGGATGACCGGTGGGGGCACTTTCGCCGGGGTTCCATGCGCGGAACGTTTCGCCACTGTGCCAGTGTTCCTGCCACTTCGGCTCGAATAGTTGAAACGGGTATTGTCTTCGCATTCGTGCGATTAAAAATTCATCGGGGTGCGCTTGGCCAAGCGGAGATCAGACATCAAGGTTGTAGTCGGTCACGCCGCCCTGCGAGGCGGAGGTCACGGCACTGGCGTACTTCGCCAGTACGCCCTTGGTGTAGCGCGGTTTGGGTTTGCGCCACGCCTTTTTGCGTTTGGTCAATTCGGCTTTGGAAACGTGCAGCACGAGCTGGTTTTTCTCGGCATCAATCGTGATAGAGTCGCCGTTTTTCACCAGTGCCAATGGACCGCCCGAGTAGGCTTCTGGCGTGATGTGCCCAACTACAAAACCGTGTGTGCCGCCGGAGAAACGGCCGTCCGTGATCAACGCCACGTCGTCCCCCAGCCCGGCGCCCATGATGGCACCGGTCGGGCCAAGCATCTCACGCATGCCCGGGCCGCCCTTCGGTCCCTCGTAGCGGATCACGATCACGTCACCCTTCCGAATCCTGCCGCCGAGAATCGCCTTCATCGCCTTCTCCTCGGAGTCGTACGGACGCGCCGTGCCGGTGAAGCTCAACCCCTCCTTGCCGGTAATCTTGGCCACACCGCCCTCGGGTGACAGGTTGCCATAGAGAATTCGCAGGTGACTGTCCTTCTTGATCGGCTTGTTGAGCGGCTGGATGATTTTCTGGCCCTTGCGGTACGGTTTCACCTTGGCCAGGTTTTGCGCCATGGTCTTTCCGGTCACTGTCAGGCAATCGCCGTGCAGCAAACCGGCCTTGAGCAGCATCTTCATCAAAGGCTGAATGCCGCCCACCGCCACCAACTCGCTCATCAGGTATTTGCCGCTTGGCTTGAGATCGGCCACAACCGGCACCTTCTTACCGATGCGGGAAAAGTCGTCGATCGTCAGCTTGACGTCCGCCGCGTGGGCCATCGCCAGCAGGTGCAGCACGGCGTTGGTCGAGCCGCCCAGCGCTATGACCACGGTGATGGCATTTTCGAACGCCTTCTTCGTCATGATGTCGCGCGGCTTGATGCCCTTCTTGAGCATGTTGTAGACGGCGGCACCGGCCTCGCGGCTGTCACGTTTCTTGGCGGGACTGATCGCCGCCTGGGCACTGCTGCCCGGCAGGCTCATCCCCATCGCCTCGATCGCGCTGGCCATGGTATTGGCCGTGTACATGCCGCCGCACGAGCCGGGGCCGGGTATCGCGCAAGAGGTGATGTCCTCGAGGCCCTTGTCGGTAATCTTGTTGTTGGAATGCGCGCCGACCGCCTCAAACACCGAGACGATGTCGAGTTTCTTCGACTCGCCGGTGATGCAGCCCGGCAAAATCGTACCACCGTAAACAAACACCGCCGGGCGGTTCATCCGCGCGATGGCAATCATGCAGCCCGGCATATTTTTGTCGCAGCCACCGATGGCCACGTAGCCGTCCATGCACTCGCAGCCCACAACCGTCTCGATCGAGTCGGCGATCACCTCGCGGGAGACGAGCGAGTACTTCATCCCCTCCGTGCCCATCGAGATGCCGTCGGATATGGTGATCGTGTTGAAGACGATCGCCTTGCCGCCGGCCTTATTCGCGCCGGCCTCGGACTCCCTGGCCAGCTCGTCGATGTGCATGTTGCACGGCGTCACGTTACTCCATGTGGAGGCGATGCCGATGATCGGCTTTTTGAAATCCGCCTTCTTGAACCCGGTCGGGTAAAGCATTGCGCGGCTCGGCGCACGATCCGGCCCATCGAGCATGATCGCGGAATGCGGCCGCATGTCCGCCGCGGTTTTGCTCCTAGCTGTCTTCTTTTTCGCAGTCTTCTTCATCGCAAACGAAGGCCGGGGAGTCTCAACAAAACCTCAGATAAAAACAAGTCGGCAGGAGGATGTTACATGTTTGACAATTCAGGGCCATTTGCGAAATTTGGTTTGTATGAAACTCTTTTCAGCACTCCTACTCACACTCGGTCTGGCTGGCGCTGCCAGTGCGGAAATATCCACCCTCGACATCGCGTTGAAGGACATCGACGGCAAGGCAACTAGCCTCAAGGCGCACAAGGGCAAGGTTATGCTAGTCGTAAACGTCGCCAGCCGATGCGGCCTGACCAGACAGTACAACCAGCTTCAGGCCGTACACACCAAGTACGCCAAGAAGGGCTTCACCGTACTCGGATTCCCCTGCAACCAGTTCGGCAAGCAGGAGCCCGGCACCGAGCTGGAGATCAAGAAATTTTGCACGGACAACTACAGCGTCACCTTCCCGCTCCACTCAAAAATCGAGGTAAACGGCAAGGGCGCCCATCCGCTCTACAAGAAGATCAAGAAGGAATCCGGTGGCTCAGACAAGATCGGCTGGAACTTTGAAAAGTTTCTCCTCGACGGCAACGGCAAAGTCATCAAGCGCTTCTCGCCGCGCACCAAGCCGGACGCCCCTGAGGTGATCGCCGCCATTGAGAAGGCGCTGAAGTAAGCCTTAAATATTTAACCCCCTCGAAGCCCGGCCAAGCGCCGGGCTTTTTTGTGCGCTTTGCCAAGCGGGATCAGAGACCCCAAATGATCGGTACGAAGAACCAGACGAGGAACGCCATCAACAGCGTCAGACCCAGCCCGGCCTTCACGTAATCAGTAAACCGGTATTTGCCCGGCCCAGAAACAAGGATGCAGGCCGGCTCGAACGGCGCGACAAATGACGAGGATGCCCCCAGCATCACGGCGATCGCAAACGTCTGCCCGCTGACACCGAGCGTCTCTGCGGTTTGCATCGCCACCGGCAAAACCACCAATGCAGCAGCGGCGTTGGACATCGTCTGAGTCAGGAACATGGTCAGCAAAATAAACCCGGCCAGCACTGTACTCGGGCTTTCGAACGCGCTCTGGATTCCGGCCGCCAGCCAGTCTGCCGTGCCGGATTCACGCATGGCCACACCGAACGCCGTCATGCCGCCGATCACGATCAACACGCGCCAGTCGATTACCTCGTAGGCTTTTTGCATGGTGATACACCCTGTCGCCACCGTTACTGCCGCCGCTGTTAAAAAACAGATTGGTAACGGTGCCAGCCCAAAGCCGCCGGCCAACACGGCCACTCCAAAAAAACCCAGTGCCATGAAGCCCTTTTTTCGCCGATCCGCACTTGGCGCCTCGCTGGCCTCGAGCCGGACGAGGTTCGTATCGTGCTCAAGCGATTGCAGGCGTTCATCCGTGCCCTGCACCAGCAGCAGGTCGCCGGCACGGAGCTTGATCATTCCCAGTTTGCGGCCAAGCGATTGGCCGTGCCGATAGATCGCCAGCACCGCGAGGCCAAAGCGCTGGCGAAAGAGCGCCTCCTTGAGCGAGTGACGGATCAATGTGGACTTGGGCGTAATCAGCAATTCGGCGATCTTGGTTTCCTCCGTTTGCAGCGAGTCATCTTCCAGCTTGGTTTCGGCCTTGATCTCGATGCCGCTGGCGTCCTTCACCGCCATCAAATCGTCCACACGGCCGGAGACGAGCAGCACGTCGGCTTCCTCAATCTTCGAGCGTGAGTTCGGCACGAAATTGCGTTTTTTTCGGAGAATCTTGATGATGCGAAACTCCATCTCAGCCAGCGAGGACTCAAACACCAACTGCCCGATGAGTTTTGAGCCGGGCATCACGACGATCTCAGAAACGTATTCGCGGATGTTAAAATCCTCGGTCAAGCTCTCGTCGGGGTAATCGGGTAGCAGCCTCCGACCAACCAACATGAGGTACGCAATGCCCACGCCCATGATCAACAGGCCAAGCGGCGTGATCTCAAACAGGCCAAGCGGCTGGTAGACGTTGAGCTCGTTTTTCTCCGCATAAATAAGATAGTCATCGGCATCGACTACGCCGTCGCCATTCAGGTCCGTGCCGCCATTGCTCTTCCACTTGGCCACGTCCACCTCGTGCTTTTTGGCGATCTCACCGCTGACTGCGACGTTGGTCGAAGTGCCAATCAACGTGCAGGTGCCGCCGAGGATCGATGCGAAGCAAACTGGCATAAGTAGTTTCGACGGACTGGTCTTGAGCTTGCGCGCCACGGACATCGTCGGTCCGATGAAGAGCGACGTCACCGCAGTGTTGTTCATGAACCCGGACAGACCGCCCACGACAGTCATCGTAGTCAGGAGCAACTTGTTCGTGCTCCCCGCCGCCACGCGCAGCAGCCAAGCGGAAACCACATCCAGCACGCGCCCCTCCAACAACGCGCCGTTGATGATGAAAATAGAGCCGAGGATAATGATGATCTGCGAACTGAACCCGGCAAACGCCTGCGCGGTGTCAAGAATCCCTGTGAGCACCAGCGCCAACAGCAGGAAGATGGTGACCAAATCAACCGGCAGCGCCCGCGTGGCAAAGAGCGCCACGGCCACCACCAGCAAACCCAGTACAATGACAATTGGATCCATCGCTTGGTTCCTTTTCCTCCGCTTGGCCAAGCGGAACGCGGGTCAATTCTCCCGCATGGTATCGGGATCGATGCCCACTTTTTGGCACCACTTCCGATAGGCTATCGGAGATATCTCCGACGGCTTGATCTCACTGCGCCCACCCCAGAACACGTTCGTGTAACTGACCGGGATGCCGACACTCTCGAGGTGCTGATCGATCGCAGCCTTGTGCTCCAGCACCATTTCCTTGTCGGTGCCGTGTGCCACTCCCATGACGTTCACGTTGTGAAAGTCCGGACCGCCCTCGCGCCAGTAGGCGTGTGTCATGATATCGTGCCGCCCCACCTCGCCGCCAGCCTCGATCTCGCGCCCCGCCGGCACCGCCCAGTGGAACAGTGCATTGAACTTGGTCACGCGATTGCCGGACGAGTGCCGTTTGACATGCTCCAAAAACGTGGAAAAACGGCCGACCACCCGGCGCTTGTCGAGATCCTTGGCAATGCGGAAAAAGTCCTCCAGCGACACACCCGCCTCGGCCGCTCTCGCGGTCCAGATGTCATCGATGATTTCCTCCGGCTCGAACTCCCGCTTCACGGCGGTCATCACCCGCCACTCGAGATCGTTGAGATCCGCGATCGCCACCTCCATCGCCTCCGCCGGTTGATCCGCCCGGCTGCCCGGCGGCATCCCGCGACGGCGCACATGCCCCACGCCCAGCGCAAACAAGCGCTTGGCCGGCATCAGTCGAAAATGATCGCCGCCGATTTTGTTCAATAGCCAGTTGCCATGTTTCTCCATCGAGTAACCCTGCGGCACCTTGAGCGTCGTCCAAAGTTTGTAGTTCGACCCCGCCGAGACGGTGTCCGTTGTGCGCGTGACGACGTGCCCGGAAAAGGGATCCTCCTCGAACAGGTAGTTGAACGCCGCGTCCATCCGCTCCGTCGGCACCTTCCAAGCCACGAGCGCGCCCTTGGCCAGATTGGTGGCCAGCAGGGTCTGGCGCACGCGCCGGATCGCACCGGCCCGGAGCATCGCGCGGATGCGCTCGATCACCACCGGCGCCTCGACACCCGACTGCCGCACGATCTCGCCAATCGGATCCTCCTGAAATCCCTGAAGCTGATCCTCCGATACCGCCAGAATCCTAGCATTGATCGGGTCATTGAAATCGATAGGTATTTGCCCCTCACTCATTCGGCGGCGAAGTATCCGGCAACGACTCCACTTGGCCAAGCGCATTCCGGATTGATTTATATTGCGCGAACCCCAACCATCCGCAGCGCGTTCATGAAGATCAGCAAAATCAGTGTTTATCAGGTTGGCCTACCGTTATACGAGGGCACCTACAATTGGTCCGGCGGCAAATCCGTGCAGGTGTTTGACAGCACCGTCGTACGGATCGAGACCGACGAGGGCATCACCGGCCACGGCGAAGTCTGCCCGCTTGGCCCGGTCTACCTGCCGGCCTACGCCGAGGGCGCGCGTGCCGGTATCCAGGTGCTTGCCCCAGCGCTGATCGGCGAGGATCCCACGCAATTGGCGAAGCTCAACCGCCACATGGACACCACGCTCAAAGGGCATCCGTACGTTAAATCCGCTCTCGACATGGCCTGCTGGGATATTCTTGGCCAAGCAACCGGCCAGCCGATCTGCAACCTGCTCGGCGGCCGCTACGGCGATGAGTTCCTGCTGTACCGCGCCATCTCGCAGGAAGCCCCCGAAGCCATGGCCGGCAAGGTCGCCGGCTACCGGGCGGAGGGATATCGGAAATTTCAGCTCAAGGTCGGCGGCGATCCGGAGACAGACATCGAGCGCATCCGCGCCGTCTCGGCCGAGTTGCAACGCGGTGATGTCCTCGTGGCCGATGCCAACACCGGCTGGCTCATGCATCAGGCCGCCCGTGTCGTCCGCGCCGTCAGGGACATCGACGTCTACATTGAGCAACCGTGCGAAACGTTCGAGGAATGCTATTCCATCCGCAAGCTGACCGATCACCCGTTCGTGCTCGACGAGAACATCGACGGCCTGCCGATCCTACTCCGCGCTAACAGCATGCAGGCGATGGACGTCGTGAACATCAAGATTAGCAAGTTCGGCGGACTCACCAAGGCACGACAGGCGCGTGACCTTTGCGTGTCACTTGGCATCGCGATGACCATCGAAGATAGCTGGGGCGGAGACATCATCACTGCGGCCATTTCCCACCTTGCCCACAGCACGCCGACAGAACTGCTGTTTTCGTCAACCGATTTCAACAGCTACGTCACCGTCTCCATCGCAGACGGCGCCCCGCAACGTCAGGACGGAAAACTAGCCGCGTCCACCGCCCCCGGCCTCGGCATCACGCCAAAAATGGACGCTCTCGGCGATGCGGTGTTCGTGACAGAATAACGGATATCAATCCTTCAGCCGGCCGGTGACCCAGAGCAGGCCACGGGCGATCATCTTCTGGAAAACCGGATCGTCAAATGTGGCGTCCGAATGCCCGTAGGTCGTGCCGAACACCTTGGCCTTGCCGTACTGATTCGTCCAAGCCACGGCGTGATCCTTGC
>MDSV01165906.1_pt1 | contig 10287 bp, 9 predicted proteins | sample 810851 | NCBI WGS metagenome assembly MDSV01 (sample SAMN05326640, study PRJNA326480) | marine metagenome | isolation source: seawater | place: Atlantic Ocean: North East | collected 2012
ACGCTTAACCATGCCCAACCGCTTCCAAATCTTGTCATTCCTGCTTTGGTGAATGCTTCTTTAAAATTATCCAAACTTCCAAATGTCGAATTTATGGATTCCGCAAGTGGGCCGCTTGGTTCACCTCCTTTTCCTGGACCCATGATACTCCAAAAAAGAGAATGGTTTGCGTGCCCTCCGCCATTGTTTCTAACTGCACCTCTTATTTCCTCAGGGACTGCATCTAAATCTGAAATGAGTTCGATAATAGACTTTGACTCTAAAGCTTCATTGCCAGCGATTGCATTGTTGAGATTAGTCACATATGCATTGTGATGTTTTCCATGATGAATTTCCATCGTTGTTTGGTCGATGAATGGTTCCAAAGCATCATGTGAATAAGGTAGTTCAGGTAATTCGTGTGCCATAATTTCTATACTTTTTTGATTAACTTTGTTTCTAGGATATCCGTAAGATGCAATATGTCTAGATTTCAATTACTAATACTATTTTCTATATGTTTTAGAGCCTTTTCATAACTCATATTGGTTAAATAGTGCCTCAACCTTGGATCTAGTGTTTTTTTTAAAGATCGATGTTTGTCTTCTATTGCTTCGGATATTTTTTTAAGCGATTCGAGATGTGCATTCGGATCCTTGTCGCGAAACTCGTAATCTGCAATAATTTGTAATCTTTCTTTTAAAAGTTTAGCAAGGTTTATTAATTCATTATTCATTCGAAGTATTAATTTATTTTAAACTCGGCATGAGATTAAAGAAGTTGGACTATTATAAATAATAAAATAATTAATCATGAGTATCCATGAGAAATTCACCTTAATAGATTGGGCCGTTGTTTTTGGCTACCTTTTGCTCACCACTTGGGTAGGGCATGCTATGAGAGGTAAGCAAGGGACTATAAAAGATTTTTTTCTTGGAGGAAGGTCTTTGCCATGGCCTGCAGTTAGTGGATCAATTATTGCCACCGAAATTAGTGGGGTGACTTTTATTGGCGTGCCCGGAACCTTGTTTGCTTTGCACGGGGATTTCACTTATTTGCAGTGGGCCGTTGGATCAATTATCGCGCGAATTATTGTTGGAGCTTTTTTTGTTAAGATTTATTACGAGAAGGAGATTTACAGCCCATATGATTATATGGGAATTCGATTGGGATCGGGAGTGAAGGTGCTAGCCACAATACTATTCACAGTGGGAAGTATTCTTGGCCAGAGCGTCAGGGTTCTCGTTGCTGCGATTCCTCTAAAAGTTGTGACTGGCATGGACATTAGTTTATGTATTATCATAATTGGTGTTTTTGCTATTGGTTGGACACTCATGGGAGGAATGCGAACAGTCATTTGGACTGACGTTATGCAGTTCCTTCTGTTTTTAGTGGGAGGAGTTATCGCGTTGATATGGTTAATTAGCGGAATATCAGGCGGTTGGTCTGAAATGATTGAGACGGCTAAGGAATTTGGTCGAACTAGATCAGTGGACCCGAGGTTTGGAATAGGGCCTGAATTAAAGTTTACGCTTTGGGTGGCTATTTTTGCAGTCCCTTTTCAAAATCTTGGTATTTTTGGGGTGGATCAATTAATGGCTCAAAGAATGTTTTGCTGTAAAACAGCGAAGCAGGCAGGGAAGGCAATTATTTACAGCTCAATAGGTCAGCTAGTGACTGTCCTAATGCTTCTAATTGGTGCAGCGCTTTTTGTGAACTATCATCAGAACGGATTCACGGACCAAGAGATCTCTACAATATTTGATGTTCCTATTTCTGGGGTTCAAGAGGTCAGGGATGGGGCTCAATATGCTGCGCATCCTGTGACTCAAGAAACTTCTAAGGTGCCTGTTCCAGAGTCATTTGGAGGAAAGTCTGGATATATCTTTCCAGTGTGGATAGTAAATGCTCTTCCGGCAGGTCTTAGCGGTTTGATATTAGCGGGTATTTTTGCAGCTGCAATATCAAGTCTTGATTCCATTTTAGCAGCTTTAAGCCAGACATCACTTTCTTTGATTTATAACCCTGAAAAGAATACTAAAAACCTTTCACAGGCTCAACTCATGTTTCGTTCTAGGTTTCTTGTAATCTTTTGGGGTTTGGCTCTAACTGGATTTACTTTATTGTTATCTGTTGCAAAAAACATTCCGATTCTACCGCTTGCCTTCGGAATGACTACATATACTGTTGGCCCTATGCTGGGTATATTTGTTTGCTCGATACTTGGTAAAGGAACATTTAGAGGTTTGATGATAGGGTCAGTGATTTCATTTTTAGCAGTGATGTGTATTCAAACTGATATATGGGATTTATTAATAAAAATGAATCTTTTGGATCTTCAAAACTTAGCCTTTTTACCGACCTTGGAAATCGATGAAATTAATGGGTCTTTAAAGTCTAAATTCCTTTTTGCCTGGATGTGGCCAATAACCTTCTTAATTACAGTGACTTTCGGTTTTTTCTTTTCCAGAAAATCAAAATCTTAAGTTTGTTTAACCTTTCTTTAATTAACAATTAGTCATTTAAATTATGGTGGTTAGAAAAATAATTCATATTAAAGGTGTCATTTTTTTCTGTTCTCGGTAGAAAATTCTTGAGGCAGAAGGGTAATTAATTCTAGCGTTTTAATTGTAATAAAAATATGGGATTATTTTGTAACATTAAGGCTTTGACTTTTAGCCAAAAAAAAACAAATAATCTTCTCCCTTCGTGTTGCAACAAAGGACTTAATCTATTTCCCCAATGGGTTGAGTACACTTGGTTTGAGTGCGATCAAACCTGAAAATATATAAAATTTTAAAAGCTCAGCAGAAACAACAATGATCAGTAAGAACCAAATTTTTTTCCCAGATAAAGTAACCATAGCGTTAAGATCGTTGAATAACAGACTTCGCTAGTTATTTGGAAATGGGAGAAGAGCTTAACGTCATCTGGAAAGAAATTTGTTCTAATGTTAAAGAACAAGTCAGTTCTGACACATTCAAAAGATGGTTTTCTTCAACTCGGCTAGTTGATGCTGATGAGGACTCATTAAGTGTTCAAATACCAAACCATATTTATGGATTATGGATTGAATCGAATTACATGGCCATTTTGAATCATTCGGTTATGCAAGTTATTGGGCAGCCTCGAAAAATTAATTGGATGTCTAAATCTGTCGAAGATTCAAATGAAGCAGAAGACATAAAAAACTCATCTCTAGAAACAAACGAGGTTTCTGTGCATAAGCCTGCAGCCAGGTCCAAAGCAAAAACTCAAAATCAAAAAGCTATTATCAGTGTTAGTGACGAAAAGATTGAAAAATCGATGCGAAGAGTTGGGTTAAACAAGAATCATAGGTTTGATACTTTTGTAGTCGGTTCAAATAATGAGTACGCCTGTGCCGCTGCTCATGCTGTGGCTAAGGGTAATTCTGAGGGATACAATCCATTGTTTATCTGGGGTGGGCCTGGTCTCGGTAAGACGCATTTGCTCCATGCCATTGGCTATGAGCATTTAAAAAGAGAACCTAAAGCAAGAGTTGTTTATATGACCTGTGAGCAGTTCACGAATGAGTTTATTGATGCAATACAGAATAGTTCACTGACTAAGTTCCGAAATAAATATAGAAAAGCGGATCTTCTTCTTGTGGACGACATTCACTTTCTTGCGGGGAAAGAAAAATCTCAGGAAGAGTTTTTTCATACCTTTAATATGATATGTGATGGGCGCCGCCAAATTGTTCTTACAAGTGATCGCCCTGCTGCTGAAACGTCAGACCTCGAGGAAAGAATAATTTCTAGGTGTGAATGGGGCCTAACTGCTGGTCTAGAACTTCCTGATTTGGAGACGAGATTGGCTATTTTGCGTAAAAAAATGGCTATGTGGCAAGTGACTCTGGAAGATAGGATTGTAGAGTTTCTTGCAGACCGTATTCGGAAAAGTGTACGTCGACTTGAAGGCGCTATGATGAGGCTGGCGAGTTATTCTTCTTTGAGTGGAAAGTCATTAACTGACGAAGTTATCGAAGGTCTTCTTAAGGACATTCTGAGAGAAGAGGGGCGACGTAGAGTGACTATTCACTCAATACAGAAAGAAGTTTCATCTCATTTTGATGTTAGGGTTGCAGATATGAGCTCTAGGGGGCGCCGCTCTGACGTTGCATTCGCTAGGCAGGTAGCAATGTATTTATCTAGAACAATGACAGATCATTCCCTTGTGGAGATAGGTAGGGCTTTTGGTAGAGATCACGGGACAGTCATTCACGCTGTTAAAAAAGTTGAGGAAAGAATGGAGAATTCTCAAGATCTTCGCTATAAAGTGAGCCTTTTGGGGACTCGCCTATCAAATGTTTGACCAAATACTTGTTATTTTAATCGAACTGCCTTGATAGTTTTGTGCATAGGGTAGTTTGTATTAGACACTAACCGATTCTTCGCTAAATATTTAACAGTAGTTAACAAATTAATTATTGGTTAATTTGCTATTTTATAAAAAATATCGGAATTATTAGAAGCTAAAATGAAGTTCAAAATTTCTAAGGAAGATTTCCTCGAAGGTCTCCAGCAGGTTCAGCATGTAGTGAGTAATAGAACAACTCTTCCAATTCTTTCGAATGTGCTGTTAGAGGCAGATGGAGATTCTCTTAAGCTTACAACTACTGATTTAGACGTAGGTGTGTCTGGTTCAGTGAAAGCCAGCGTATCGAAATCAGGTTCGACTACTCTTCCTGCCAGAAGGCTAGCAGGAATTGTTAGAGAGCTACCCTCGGATGAGGTTAGTGTCGATGTTACGGCTAAGGACGTGGCTTCAATAAAAAGTGGCCCCAGTTTTTTTAAGATACTTGGTCTTTCAAAAGAAGAGTTTCCTCCTTTAGCAACCTTCGAGGATGCTAGTGAGTATAAGATTGATCAAAAAGTTTTAAAGGAAGCGCTTAAGATGACTTCCTATGCGATTTCAACTGATGAGACTAGATACGTATTAAATGGAATTCTTTGCTCTTTTAAAGGTGGCTCTTTAACGCTTGTTGCAACTGATGGGCGTAGGCTAGCTATGGTGCAGCATGATGTGGAGTTTCCAAAAAGTTTGGAAACTGAAGTTATTGTTCCAACTAAAGCGGTTAGTGAATTACAAAGGCTCTTATCTGACGAGGGAGAAGTAAAAATTTTCATAAGCGATTCCCAGATTTCATTTGAACTTAATGATAATATTTTAGTAAGTAAACTAATTGAGGGTAATTATCCTAATTATAACCAAGTCATTCCAGAAGAGACAAAGGAAAGAATACCATTAGATCGAGATAGTTTTCTCAGCACTGTGAACAGGGTCTCATTGTTAGCAAATGAGAAGTCTAATTCAGTAAAGTGTGTTTTTAAAAAGGACCAGATAGATGTTACAGCTAATTCACAAGATGTCGGTGAAGCTAATGAAACGATAGCGGTTTCATATAAGGGCCCAGAGTTTTCAATAGCTTTTAATCCTGAGTTTTTGATGGCCCCACTAAGAAATCTTGATGCTGATGAGATCTATCTAGAGTTAATTGATGAAATGAGCCCAGGTGTTATTAGAACAACAGGATCATTTCTGTATGTTTTAATGCCGATGAGGGTTAGTCAGTAATTTTAACTAAGTTAATTCTAGGAAATTACTGATTAACTTTAATCCTGCTGCTTGGCTTTTCTCTGGATGAAATTGTGTGCCGAAGATGTTTCCGCATCTCACACTTGAGGCGAATTCGAGACCATAACTAGTGATTGAGGACACTGAATTTGATTCTAAGGGCTCTGGGTAATAAGAGTGCACAAAATAGAAATGTGTGGAGGTTTTAATACCTTGCCATATAGGGTCGCTACTATTTTCAAACTTTATTTCATTCCATCCCATATGAGGTACCTTTAAGAGATTTTCTTCAGGAAACCTTACAACTTTTCCGGGTATTATTCCGAATCCATCTGAGTTTGGACTCTCATCACTTTTTTCAAATAGCATTTGGAATCCTATACAAATTCCTAAGAATGGACGATCTTCCTTTAACCAACTTTTAATTGGATCAAAGAGTCTTTGTTTTTTTAATTGTTCTGATGAGTCGCCAAATGATCCTACCCCAGGAAAAATAATAGAGCTAATGTCTTTAATATCTTCCGGCGAACGTATGAGTGTTGAATTTACAGAAAGTTTTTTTAAACTATTACAAACACTCCGTAGATTTCCCGCTCCATAATCAATAACTCCTATCATTGATCTTTCAGAATAATATTAACCACTTTTTAATTCTTATTAAAGAGTCTCCTTAGTACTCGGAACACCTTCAACTCTTGGATCTATTTTAAATGCTATATCACATGATTTAGCTAACCCTTTAAATATTGATTCTGCCATGTGGTGGGCATCACGACCGGATATTACCTCTACGTGAATGTTTGCCCCCGCATTATTCGAAAAGCCTCTCAGAAATTCTTCGACCAACCCAAAAGAAAATTCTCTAATACTTTCAATTTTTTCAGGTGCTTTGAAAGAAAGGTAAGGGCGCCCTCCAAAATCTACGGCAACTCTTGTCAGAGTTTCGTCCATGGGTAATAAGGCCCAACCATACCTGTAAATTCCTTTCTTATTACTAAGTGCTTCTTTAATACAAGTGCCAAGTACAATTCCTACATCTTCAACTGTATGGTGATAGTCTACTTCGATATCACCGTTTGCTGTAATATCTAAATCACAGAGGCTGTGCTTCGAGAACAAAGTAAGCATATGATCTAAAAAAGGTACGCCAGTATCAATTGTAGATTTCCCGCAACCGTCTATGTTGATTTTTACTTCAACTTTTGTTTCTGCTGTTTGTCGACTGTGCTCTGCTGACCTGTTAATTGTCATTTATAATTTTTCTTATACTTAACCTTTAATCTCCAGAATTATTTTCTGACAAATCTTCACCTTCTTCCTGAGGTTTAAAGAATATTTTAGCACATACTGTAGATACAACCAAGAGAAGAGCAATTATGATTATTATTGTTTGAAAGTTAATTCCACCACTTTCTTCGGCAGTTTCGGCTTGTGGGCTCTCTGAGTTTGCATTTTTAATGGGTGGAGTTGGAGGTTGGTTTGTTATAGCCTCTTTTTCCTTCGCTTGTTGTTCACTCTCTTCCTCCTCCTTTTTGGTAATTGCAGCTGCAGCAATAGCTGCGGCCCTTTCAGTTTCCAATTTTTCTTTGATTGCACTATCAAGTTTAGCTGAAAACTCATCAATAGACTTACCTCTTGCTCCATTAGTTTTTGCAATTCCTAATTGGCTCTTAGCATTGTCCAGGTCACCTGAGGAGTAACTTTGATAAGCATCTGATAGTGCTTTTGATGTAATTTTATTAACTGAAAGGTTGATGGATTCTAAGCTTTTAGTTTCCTTTACGATAGTTTGTCGAGCATTTTTGATACTGTTGAGGTCCCACTTATTAATTGGTAGCCATACTTTTTTAATTTCTTTAGCCTCGGTAAGCTTTTCTTGAAATTTTTTCATTGCGTTTTGAAAGGCTTGTTCAGTGCGCAATTTATCGTCGGCTTCCATTGATTTGTATTGCTCTTCTCTTTCCTTGTTTCGAATTTCGAACGCCTTTGCTTCTCTAGCTAAAATCACATCATACTTTGGTAGTAATGCTAAAGTGACTGGGATTGACTCATCATAAGAGATTGAAAATGAATATTCCTTTTGGAGTATTTCAAAGTTATCTAAAGCTTCTGCAAATCTTCCTTTTTTGAGCATCTCCTGCATTTTTGAGAAGACAACTTTAGCCGAATGATTGTAACTATCCTTCGCTGCTTCATCAGGGCTAATCCATTTACCGTTTAACTTAATACTTCCTGATTCGACTAATTTTTTTTCCTTCTGTAATTCATCAATAGTATTTTGAACTTTATTTTTGAGGGAGCTAGTTGGAAAATCTCTCATGAAATTAGCTAGTGATCCGGCTAAGATTTCGTCGTACCCCTCAGCCGTTATAAGGTCAGCAGTAGGTAAAATGTTCGTTAGTTTTTTAAAAGCTTTTTCATCTTCAGCTTCTTTTGAAATTTCTACAGCATCTGACCTCTTGACTATTTTTATATCTTTGATGCTTTTTGTTAGATTGTACTCAATCTTAATTGATGTAGGAGTCTCCTCCAATATTTTACCTTCTAATACAGTTCCGTCTTTGAGTTTAATGCTGTCTGCCATCGTATTATAGCAGATTAAAATTAAGGAGATGAGTAGATAGCTTGCTGACTTTAAGTACATATATTTTGGGGTTTTTGTTAAAGAACTAAAATAGCTGAACCAAATTTTGGATCTGTAAAATTGCAGGAATTATTAAATTGTCCAACAGTGTTTCTAAATAACTCATGAATTTAAGATTAACGAGTATTTGTGCTTACGTTTTTTTATGAATCTTTGAATGATAAATTGCTCTTTTATTCACTTCTAATTTTTTCAGAAAAGGCGTTAAATTTTTAAAACAATAAACTACACTTATTATTGACGTGAATATAATTGCAATTGCTAGCCAAAAAGGAGGAGTCGGGAAGACTACCGTAGCAATAAACTTGTCATACTCGCTAGCGGTCAGAGGATATAGCGTCATCCTAATTGATACTGACCCACAAGGTTCCGTTGGGCACTCATTGTCTCGTGATACTAAAAAGCGGTATGGGTTTTATGATGCTATCTTGGATGAAAAACCTTTTGATGAACTTTTAATCAAAACAAAATTACCAAACTATCAACTCATAACCTCTGGATCTAATGGAGATTATTTTGATGAGTATCAAATCAATTCGAATATTTGCTTAAAAAGAATAAACCATCTATTTGAGAGAGTGAGAAGTGCTGGTGTTGATTTTGTTTTTGTAGATACTTCCGCTGGGATAGGCGCTATAACATCAAATATAATCAGGGAGTGTGAAACAGTAATATTACCTCAACAATCTGAACCATTAGGGGTTAGGTCAGTTCCTCAAGTTCTCAAAAAAATTCTAGGTATTCGCAAGGAAGGCTCCAAGGTTAACGTCGCGGGTATTCTAATGACCATGGTCAATCCTCAACTTAGGGAGTGCGTAGAAGCTGAATCACAATTGAGATCAGTCTTACCCGCTAGTATAATGTTTCAGACATCAGTTCCGAGGGATAATGTTTTCTTAAGAGCAAGTAGTCTAGGTGTTCCTGTAGGACTTTTGTCTAAGAGCCCTGTGCCAGCGGCTATGGTTTTTGATCAAGTTGCAGCAGAACTAGAATTTAAATTGGGAATTTCTAATATTAACTATCAAGATAATGGCATCGAAGGATTATTGGATTGATTTAGAAGAGTTATCTCAATTGGGCCGAGAGTTGGCGGAAGAAAACTTAGACCCTGATTTGCAGGGTGTTGATATTCGAGATTTTGAGCGACTTCAGCCAGATGAGCAAGTAAGTGTTGATAATAAAGATAGACCAACGGAAAACGAAATTGACATTAAGAAAATAGGTTCAAAACTTGCAGAAATTAAGCGGCGCGCGGAAGTGAGCGGAATATTATCATCTAGAGAACCAAAGGGAAAAGATGATTTGGACAGCGTTAACCCTGGTCAACTATCCGATTTGATATTAGGAGACTCTTTAGTTCAGAGGTTAAAATCTTATGTGCAATGGGCGTATTCACAGGAAACATTAACTGGCATTTTTATATCTGATGTTGCAGGTAATGAGTTAATTGAATCTGGAGCTGATCCAATTATTGTTCGCGCTGGTATCGATCTCGCTCAACCTTTTCTCAGTTTAGATAAATTTGAGAACAATACTCTTAGTGATGCGGTTCATTCAAAAACCCAAGTTCGAGATTGGGAAGGTTCAGATCTTGTTGTGTTTGTTGCAAATTCAGCATATGGAAAACATGTTTTAGGGATTTTAACCAAATCTAAATTATCACCATCTGAGATTTCCCAATATCGCGAAGGATTTTGCCTTGTAATGGATGTTACATAGAGTGACCAGATGAGCTGCTTAATTTTTTTCTCAATATAAAACCAGTCAGCGTTAAGAGAATTAAAACGAAAATACACATAACGAGAAAATTTATGTAGATTGTATTAAAACTGCCTCCAAAAATATATTTCGTCTTTCCTAAAAATATATTTGGTTTTTTTTCTTCTAAGTGATTCCTGTAATCTTCAATTTCTATTTCAGCAAGAGTTACCAAATCTCTTACCTTGCTATTTAGAAATGTTTGGGTGGCGCTTAATTCTCCATCGTTTAGATAATCATTTGAGTTAAAGCTGTTCCTTGATAGAGAGTTTGTTATATGTTCAATTTGGGCAGTAATTTCATTATGG
>MDSV01181862.1_pt1 | contig 10287 bp, 11 predicted proteins | sample 810851 | NCBI WGS metagenome assembly MDSV01 (sample SAMN05326640, study PRJNA326480) | marine metagenome | isolation source: seawater | place: Atlantic Ocean: North East | collected 2012
CAACTCCGGTCCACAGGACGCGCTCCTGTACGACAACACTCGCTCGTACTTCACGAACGTGGGCTACGTGCGCACCTCGAACTTCCAGCTCGAGCTGCGTGACGTCGACCCGCAGAATGAGGCGACCCTCGGCTCGACGGTGCAGTTCGTGATCCCGAAAGCAGCGGACCTGCTTGGCCCCGTGGACCTGGTGCTCGACTTGGCGGAGGCGAAGTCCGACTCTGGCTCGGCGACGCAGTTCACTGCGTGGGTCGAGGCGGTCGGCTTCGCGATGATCGAGGAGATTGTCTTCTCGGTCGGCACACACACCATCGAGACTATCACCGGCGACCAGCTGAACATCATTAATGAGCTCATGACGAATGACTCCCAGCGCCTCGGCCGCGAGACGATCCTCAAAACTGGCCACCCGTCGGTGTACACACAGTTAAACACAACCAGTGTATTTCAATATCGGAGAGACCAAAGCGAACCGAATCGCGTGATCACTTTTGGAGAGTCCTCGCTTCCGGCAAAATCGCTGATCGTACCGCTCGGACTGTTCTTCACGAAGCATCCGTCGCAGTACTTCCCGCTCGCGGCGATTTCGGGCAACGACGTGCGTGTTTCTGTTAAGCTGCGCGCACTCAGAGAGCTTGTGGTGATGAGCGCCGTGGACTACACCATTTCAAACCGGGAAATCGTTTCGACTACTAAGGCGGGCGTCGTCAACCTGCCGACATTCGACGGCGACCCAGTCGTCACGGGTTCGTGCAAGCTGCGCTGCCACTACGTGCACGTGACGGGACCTGAAAAGGCCGTCGTGATGAATAAGGAGCACGTGCGCCTCCTGAAGCTATGGCAGGTCAACACCAATGTCGTCTCTCCGCCACCCAGCGCGTCGAAGACGCGGATCGCGTCTATCGACCTCTCCTTCCTGCACCCCGTGGCGGAGCTCATCATCACGGTGCGCAAGGTGTCGGAGATGGGCTCGTCCACATCCACTGACATCAAGCCAGCTGATAGTGACCAGGGCGCAATCACGAAGAATTACTTCGCCTACCATGGTGGCGGCAGTGACCCGAACGTCGATTCCTTGCGGAGGAGGTACCGTGGAATTGGAACCGTGCCAGGTGCAGTTGATTCGGGGACCGCGGACGACTACATGACAATCGACAACTTCAAAGTCACTCTTAACGGGAAGGAACGCCACCCGTCGCTCGGGTCCAATAGCCTCGATCGAAACTACCTCATGAACCGTCTGATGCCGATGCTGCACAGCAACGCCACCAGCGTATTCAGCAATGTTCACGGAGTCGGGGCCGTTGACGCCGTTTCTGCAGCAGAGTTCGACGTGCTCTCAGAAGCGTTCGACCGCAAGCAGATCTACGTCTACCCGTTCTCGCTCAACCCGGAGGGCTCCAACCCGTCGGGCGCCGTGAACTTCTCGAAGGTCTCGCACGCGAAGCTCGACATCGAGGGCACCGTGACCGGCAGCGCGGGCGTCGAGTACCGGGTCGACGTGTACGGCGTGCACTACAACTGGCTGCAGATCAGGGACGGTCGTGCACTCACGTCGTTCTCTTAAGCTCCGGTCGAGGGTCACGTGATTTGAAAGTTGCGGACCCCGCGCATCTCGGCACACAACGGCCAGCAGGCCGCCAAGGTGCCTGGAGCACTCAAAGCGTGCACGCCGCGCGTGAACTTCGCTTCGTGCGCGCGCGGCGCCGCTCCGCGATGCACCGGCCCGCGAGCCGCACTGTGCACAACCCGACGCACGAGTGCCGACTCGCCAGCACCACCGACAGCGGCGGTGACGATGACGCCGCAGCTGCCACGAGCGTGGCTGCTGGCACACCACTCTGCCCGCTGCACTCGGCGCACTGCTCTAGTTGGCACGCGAGGTCCCAATCGCCAACGACACGCTCCCCGCGCGCGCGCGCGCCCCCACAGGGCCGCACAGGGCTCGTGGGCGATCCCGCGACCGAGTTCTGCAGAACTCACGCTCTGCTTAAGCATGCAAAACGCGAGTTCTGTGAGTTCTGCCGCCCCCGGTGCGCCCCACTCTTTCTGACACTGGATTAGGGGCCCCAGAGCGCCCCACGAGCACCGCTGCCCGCGCCACGCGCCCCTCATGCTCTGTGCGGCCACGCTCGCAGCACTCGACGCCCTCGCGCCCACTGAGAAGCGGTCGTTGCCGCCGCCGAGCGACGGTGCGAGCGAGGACCTGGCCCCCCCCTCCGTTGCTTCCACGAGCCCGACCGCGCGCCGCGCCGCGACCGTCGTCTCCTCGTCGTCGGTCGGGCGCCCGGTCGACGCGTCGGCGCACGCCGCGGGTACTACGGCCGCCTACGATTCCGTCGAGAAGTGGGTGTGCGCAGCGATCGCGTCCCTCGGCAGGGAGCCCGCGCACCTCCTGACAGCCACACACGAGCCGGACGACAAGCTGGCCTCGGACGTGCACGGCGTCATCGCGGCCTGGCTCGTCAACAGAACGACCGCGCGCGAGGCCGGTGTCGTCGACGCGCGCGAGTACATGATGGACCGGTCGCCCCCACAGGAGGCCGCAATCAAGGCTCGTGGGTGGATGCTGCGCTACATCAACGCCGCCCGCGCCGCACAGGGCATGAGAGAGCTGCCGTCTGAGTGGGGGCGAACGCTCGCGAACCGGCGCGCCGATTCGCGCGCGATCAACACGTCCACGCGCGAGAAGAAGGCGGCGTCGGGCGCACTGTACCACCACAAGCACGACTTCGCGCCGAGTAACGAGGAGATCGAGGCCATGACACGCGCCGGCTTCGTGGGCGACAAGCGAGTGCACGCCGACGAGCTCGACGCGCTCGAGGCGGGGATGGCGATCGCGCTTTACATGGCGACGGGGGCGCGCGGTAGCGAGCTCAAGAAGATGCACCTGCAGTCGCTCGGCCACGAGACGATCCAGGACGAGCGCAGCGGCGCGGCGTTCGAGTGCCTCAAGCTCACGGCGTTCGAGACGAAGACGAAGGACCGGCACCTCAACCAGCTGCTCGCGCACGCGCATCCGTGGCGCGACGGCGTGGGGCTTTTCGGCCTCTCGCTTCTCGTGCGTGTCCGGCTCTACGGCCCGCCCCCGTTCTCGATGCACACTGACGAGAACAGCTGGAAGGTCGTCGGGACGAGCACTCGCACGCTGGACGCGCGCCTCAAGGCGGTGTTCAACGTGGCGGGCGTGCGGCGGCAGACGAGCGACCCGGTCACCTACCTCGGACGGCACCTCGGCACGCGCAAGCTGCAGCACGCGGGCGGCTCGGCGGAGGGCGGCGCGGCGCGCACGGGGCACTCGGGGAGCGCGCGCGACCACTACACTGAGTGCCCGCTGCCCGACCTGCTGCGCCTCGCGGGAAACGACCCCGACACACCCTTCGTGCCTGCGCACCAGCAGCCCGAGCTGCGCGCGCACGCAGACGCCGTCCTCGCGCACCTCTTCCCGGACCTCGCCAAGGAGGAGCGCGCCGTAGAGGAGCGGCAGTCCGCCGTGGACAAGATGGGCGCGAAGTCCGACCGTGCGCGCACCGACGAGCGGCTGAACGACCGGGAGCGCGTGCTGAGGGCGATGCGCTTTGCGGCGCGCACGGCGCTCTGCTGCCTCGCGGCGCGGCCGCGCTCGTGGCGGCGCTGGGAGATCGTCGAGGACGGCAACTCGATGATGCAGTGCGCGATGTGGCCCGACTACCGTATCGTGCGGCTCCTCTTCGGTGGCAGCCACACAGTGGCCGCGGCGATGGCCGATCTGGCAAGGCACGTGCGCCGCTGTGAGGACGCGGAGATCGCCGGCCGGCGCGCGGCGCCCGACAACGCCGTCGAGTGCCTCTTCTCGTCGGCCGTGCAGGCGATCGTGTCGGCCGTCAACGCGGCGCCCGCGACCGTCGCGGCGGCGGCGCCGCCACAAGACGTTCCCGCCGAGGCAGGGGTCGCGCGCGTCAAGCACAAGCGGGCGGCGCAGACCGACGTCGTCTACTTCTCGTCGTTCGCGAATGTCGGCGACGCGCTCGCCTACGCGCGCGACGAGCTCGCGCCGCTGGAGCGCGAGCAGGGCGCCGCGTGGCGCGTGCGCAAGATCGACGGCGGCGCGCGCGAGGACAAGTCGCGCGACAAGCAGTGGCGCTCGTATCGCGCGCTGGCCATCGCGGTCGGGTCGCTCGAGGACCGCGGAGAGGCGCACGAGGCGGCGGTGGCGGCGGTGCAGGCGCGCCTCGACGGCGGCTCGCACACCCAGCTCCTGCGCGCGCTCCTCGGCGAGCAGAAGGCGGTGGGCGGCGCCGACGAGCTCGCGGCGCGCGTGCTCGGTTTTTAAAAATCTTAAAAAATCTGAACAGTGTGTGAATACATGATCGCACTTGACGTACCACGCGCCGTGGGCATCTGTGTGCTACTCACCGGTGTGCTCGCACAGGCACACCTCTCGAAGGTTACTCGCGACGCGCAGTCGGCGGTCGACGACGAGGCCACTCGTCGTGCCGATGTGCTCGGGTTCTGGATCTGAGCGCGTCGAGCCGCCCGTCAGGCTACCAAGACGAACGCCTGCTCGGACAGGCCTGCGTCGTCGCCAAGCACTTGGTCAAATTCGGCGGGCGTGAAGTCGGCGTGGATCTTGAAACAGCCCACACAGAAAGGCTGGTTACACCAGGCGATGGGGTGTTGCTGGTAGTAGTAGCTCACCTTAGTGTACATTGACAGAGCGCGTTTCGCGACGAGTACGGGCATCTTCCGAGGCGCCGAGTCGCCGACCGAAACGACGCGCCGCTCCCACGCCGTATTGGGATACGCCGACTCGTGGTTGATGAAGTACCACAGCGGCAGGCGCTCGTGAGGGGTTTCTTGACCGCTCGTTGCGTCGTCGGGGTCGGCGCGCCGACCCCAGTGGTGGATGGAGCGCGTGTCGATGTACGTCGCGTCGTGGAACGTGAGGAAGGCGTCTTCGGGTATCTGTTTGGCACGCACCAGCTGCTTCACGTTCGTGTGTGCAGCGCGAGCGTTGTCGACCGGACCGAGTACAACGATGTCGCCCGCGTCGAATGCGACGCGCGTGAATATTTCGTGCCCACCAGTTGTGGGCGTCGGGGCCGTGAGCCGGTTCTCCCAGTCCGCCGGCACCTGTCGCCAATAACGCAAGCATCGGCGTAGTTGCGTGCATGTCGTGCATGCCGGTGAGTGTCGCGCGGCTCGTACTGCGCGCGTGCGCGGGGTGGTGGTGCGCGGCGTACCTTCGTGACAGTGCCACACATCACGTCCGGAGACGGTACCGGTGACAGCGATCCGCGACGCGATGCGGAGCGTGTCGTTGACATTGGCACGCGTCTAGAAGGGTGGGGGGTACAGCGTGTGCAGGGTCGGTCGGAGATTTAATAGAATGAAGCGCGCGCATTTTTGCTATCAGGTCTCTTGATTTGATTGACGAGATTCGGGGGGACGTGCCAGGACTAGTAGTCTTCTAGAAGACTAGAAGACTAAATTCCCATAAGAGGTCTCAACTTGATTGCATTTTTCCTATTAGGTCTCAACTCGATTGACGAAATTCGGGGGATGTCCCAGGACTAACACCCGACCGTCGCGTAATCTCCGAGGAACGTCGCTCTCTTCCAAGCCTGCCACGAGCCGCACGCCGCTCGCCAGCGCGCGCAGCGCGCGGCGCGCGCAAAGAAGCACCTGGACCCCGTGGCAGGAGAGCGCACCGTGCCGCGCCCCGCTTCGCGTTCGTCGCGCGCACTCAGTGCGCCAGCTCACACGCCCGCACCAGCAGCGATGACGCTGCTGCGTCATCGCCGCTGGTGCTCACCGGCCAGTGACGCGCGCGGCGAGCGACGCGTCGCGACACCTCGCAAACCGCTGAATGCATACGCAACACGCCGCACCCGCTGCGCGGAATCGGCGCGCTAGCCCACGTGCCCGCACCAGCGGCGACAATGTCGGCGTGCCTGACACGAACCCCCCCCAACCTGCCCCTGACAGTTTCGATGACTGGCATTCGTACTGTCTGTCTGCCTCGCGGATATTTGGGGCACTCGTCTTCGGCTAATAAGTGGTTCATCCCGAAGGAAGGGCGTCTCCAGTACCTCAGAGGCGTAGCGGAGCGCCAAGTTTATGAGAAGTCCATCGCAATCTGGGAGCATCCCTTCTGTGGGAGCGACCCCGCGAGAGTACTGGTCACCTACAAGGGGCCTACTAACCGGGGGATCATCGGCCAGGGCCGGAAATACGTCGTGCGCCCGCTGTACCAGGACGAGCACGCCAGCCTGGAGCTCCGACCTCTTCGTATCACAGCGAGCGTCACCCCTCAACACCGCGTGATGATCGACGGCGACGTGGCCGAGTACATGGTGTGTGTCCCGAAGCGTGAGTACCGGGTCATGGACAACCGAGTTCTCCTTCTCAAGGGCCCAGTGAAGAAGCGCCGCCGTGGCCACGAGTCATTCGCCGCTCCCGGCAACTACTGGACCGCTCTCGAAGACGATGACCTCTTTTCGCGCGACGAACGCGATGCCCGGCGCTATCGTCAACTGGGCGCGATGAAGCGCCCGGCATGACGAGCATCACGCACCGGTACCGTTCTTTAACATGCCTTTCTGTACGTAGCCTTGGATCACACTCGCCCACGTGCTCTGTGGCAGCAGTTTGACATGTATGTACGGCTTGTCAACTCGTAGTGGTGACCCTAGGGGAAGGCCCGAGTTGAACCGCTTGGTCGTCTCCGCCATGAGCTTCACTACGTCGATCTGGATCTGGGAGTAGTGGGTGATGCTGAGCCACACGTGGGCGTGTACGCGTTTAAAGATTTCACCCGTCTCCACCGCTCCGTTCCACGTCACAGATTTGATAACGTCGCCGTACTTGTCGTCACTGTAAGCGGAGTCCTTGGGACCGAACTTGATGTACTTCGCGAGAACGGACGGGTCGCGCAACTGGTCAAGCAGTTGCTCCATCTTCCGGGTTGCGAGCTTGAGTTCGTCATCGTCTGGCGACTTGTTGGTATTGATAGTAATGAAGAAATTGGACTCTTGTTCGCGTCGCGGATAGGCAGGGTCCTTCGGATCATTGTACACCGAGGTTCCGAGGCGCTTGGACGGCGCGCGCACAACGTTACCGCCGGGATATTTCCACGCCTGGTCCTTTTTAACACTGATTCCAGATGACCCGAAGTTTGCTGGCTTGGGCGCGGTGACGCGTTTCGAGAGCAGGTGACTGACCGCACGAACCCGGGCGTTAGGCATGGACCTACACACTGCCTTGGAAAGTTTAAATGTAAGCGCCGTCTGCTTATTTGAAGGTGCCCGCCGTCAATCAGTGTCACGTGACGACGTTGCCCATTTAGCGGCGACGTCGCCCATCTAGCTCTTTCCAAATGTCGACGAAGGGACGCAACCCGGCCATGGATGACGTGCGCATGAAGTGTCTGGCCCGCGCGGCCGCGCGCGAGCGCGTTGCGATTGCCGCAGACGGGCTCTCGGCAAAAGAGCGCAAGCTCCTGACCAGGATCGAAGACCATCTCGGCCGCGTGTGTGACTGGCCCGTCGCCTTTGCCGAGCAGCTGCTGTCAAAGCACCTGACGTACAAGCCGCGCTTCACACTCACGCTGTTTCTGCTCGCAAACAAGTGCAGCCCGCCGCTCCTTGCCGAGTGGATGTTGTCGCGCGGCATGCTTCACGATCACTCCGCGCGCACGCACGTTGCAGGCATCATCAAGGACCACCAGACGGGAAAGCTGGAGAGCGACGGCCGAACCGCCTACGTGATGGACGCAACACTGCCCAACGGCGACACTCCACCGGTGGAGCAACGCGTCTGGCCGGTGTACACACCCAACTTCGCCCACGACTGGAAGTTCCAGTACATCTGGGACGAGGCGATCGTGATGCTCAAGCAAGACTCGATTACGGCGGTGCCGAGCTACTACTCGACATCTGGGACGAGGCGATCGTGATGCTCAAGCAAGACTCGATTACGGCGGTGCCGAGCTACTACTCGAAGGCACGCTAGTCCAGTGCGAGGCGTTCCGCGCGGTTCTTGCCGAGCGAGAGCGTGATCCTGCACGGAAGGCAGCGTACGATACCCGCGACCACAACCGCGGCCATAGTCACTGTCGCAAGCGACTGTATCAGCATGCGCGACCTAATAGTATAAAGGGACAAGAAAATTGCTCACTTCTGGCCCTGGTCGAGCGGCTCCAGTGATAGCTCGTGATTGCGCTCGTACATGAGGTTGCCAAGCTTGACGAGCCCGCGCAGCCGCTCCTGATGCGAGAGGAGTGTCCGATTGCTCTGCAGGTGCCGCTCGAGCACACCGATCTGCGTGTTGATCTTTGCGACTTTAGGGTTGAAGAGCAAGGCGCCTAGTGACAGGCACAGGTGCACGAGCAAGAGCATCCGCGCGGTCCTTTTTATTAATTAGAATTTGCGGACCGTTGCACCGGTGTGCAAGAGACCAGGCGCACTGCGCGTGTCGAGCCTACTCCTCGCTCCGCTCCTCTGTGAGAGCTGGAGGCAGCTGGAACGCGGGCGTGATGTTGCAGGTCGGACGCAGAGGACGGCGCGCCGAGAGCGCGACGGTCTGCGGCGCGACGAGCCCCACGATGCCTTGGAAGCGTGCGAACGCGATCGCCAGGTCGTTCAACGCCTTCTCGACCCCCGCCAGTGCGTCTGTGTTCTTGCGCACCTGTTGCGACAGCATCGTAAGCTGGCGCGTCAGCGACAGCGTTGCAGACTCTTGGGCCACCTCGTCCAGCCAGCGCACCTTCGCCGGGTTCTTGTCCCTCGTGTCGCGCGCAAGGCGGTGGCGCGGCTGCGCGGGCGTCGCGAGGCACGCGGAGGTCGTGTCGGGCATTGGGGCGCGTCGCGGAGAGAGGTGGCCTCGTGGCTTCGTCAGTCGGCGATTGACGAACCCCTTCGTTTCGCGCCAAATTGCAGATTGACGAAACCACTGATTATTAGATGCGCACCTGGGGTGCCCGCCGCCAAACTTCTGACGAGAAAGGAGATGCTCAGTGACCACGACAAGGCGTGTGTGCTGTCGCTCGTGCACGCGCACGTGTGCGACGGCGAGGAGTACACGAGCTGGGTCCCGGCGTACACTGCACTGCGCCGCTCGGGTGCGCAGGTCACTGTGGGCGGGCACTTTCGGCGCAAGGCACTCTACCGAAACCTTCTAAAGTCGCTGGTTTTAGTTACTAAATTCGAGCACATCGCACACTTGCCGCCGCTCTCTGCGCCCCCGCGTGCCGCCAAGAGACGCTGGGACGAGAACGGACGCACGATTCCGCTGCGCGACCGGCAGCTGGAGTTCTTTTAGAGGCCGCCGATCACCTGGTCGTGGGCGTCGAGCCACTCGACGCAACCTAGCAGGTCGTCCACTTGGATCGTGTCGCAGGACTCGGTGGCGCTGAGGATCTCGTCGGCTTCGTGCGCAACCTCCATCGGGTTGTCGGCGAGCACGGTTCCTTGGACGACGGGCGCAGTGCCCGTGAACTCGGCAATCGCTCGAAGTGCGCGCCTGTGATCGTCTTGGAGCAGGGCGTGCGACAGCTGCAGTGCCGACAGCATTGCACGCGCCTCTGTCCCCTGCTCGCCGCGCGCGGCCTGCGCCTCCTTGAGCCACTCGCCGTGACGCACACCGTTCTCGAACGCCGCCTTGACTCCACGGCGAATGTCGCGCGCGATGACTGCGTCGAGCTTCCGCAGCGATTCGGGCATGTTCACGAGCCGCAACATTGGCGGGGGCAGGTGTGCTTTGACGCTTGCGCGCAGGTGGCCGATCTCGTCGAACGTGGCCCGAGCGGTGTCGCCCAGCGCGTCCAGTGGCGAGAGCGGTGGGCGCGCCATGTCGAAGTTGTCGATCACGCAATCAGGCGAGGCGCACTTGCTTGGCAGCACCGTCGAAGGGGTGCTTGGTTTCGCTGCAGCGTCGTTGCCGGTGGGCGACTTGACGAAGCGATTCGAAGGGGGGTCGAACCTGTAGTGGGTCGTGCCGGGAACGCGCGAGCACGGCCCGAATGGAAACTTGTACACCCACGCCGTGGACGCAGGGCGCGGGAACAGGTCGGCAGACATTGCAGTGGCGACGTGGCGCGAAAGGGTGTCGCAAGAAGGCGAAAGGGTGTCGCAAGAAGGTATGGTGACGAAACCACTAATTAGCGGCGGGCACCTTCACATAGGCGACACGACCAAAAGTGTAACCACTTTTTCGGGGTTTTTTGTCGAAAATAGTCCGTTTTTTCCCCTATAGGCAGATTTGCTACATTTGCTCATTACCACCCCTTTTTCAATCTCCCCAGTGTGA
>MDSV01145090.1_pt1 | contig 10286 bp, 11 predicted proteins | sample 810851 | NCBI WGS metagenome assembly MDSV01 (sample SAMN05326640, study PRJNA326480) | marine metagenome | isolation source: seawater | place: Atlantic Ocean: North East | collected 2012
TAACCATCTGTTCCTGCACCAATAACAAGCTCACCTTTGTCAGATTGACTTACATAAGCATGAACAGCGTTAGACATTACAACAGTGTTGATCACAGGTTTAATTGGTTCAGAAACTAAAGCTTGAAGTGTTTTACTTTGAAGAGGTAATTTTATTCCAGCTGTTTCAGCTAAAACACTTGTATGTCCAGAAGCTACAACTCCAATTCTCTTTGCTCTAATAATTCCTTTTGTAGTTTCAACACCGTAGACTTTACCATTTTTAGTTCTAATTTTTTTTACTTCACAATTTTGAATAATATCAACGCCCAACTCATCAGCTCTCATTGCATAACCCCATGCAACAGCATCATGACGTGCTGTACCAGCTCTTGGTTGATAAGATGCTCCAAGTACAGGATATCTACAATTTTCTATATTCATTATCGGAACTAGCTTTTTGATTTGCTTTGGATCAGCCCAGTGAGAGTCAATCCCATTTAATTTATTTGCGCTTACTCTTCTTCTAATTTCTTTTACATCATGTTCGTTATGGGCAAGGTTCAACACGCCTCTTTGGCTAAACATAACGTTATAATTTAATTCTGATGATAAATTTTCCCAAAGTTTTAATGAATGCTCATAAAGATGAGCACTTTCATCCCAAAGATAGTTGGACCTAATAATTGTCGTATTACGGCCAGTGTTTCCACCGCCCAACCATCCTTTTTCTATTACAGCAATATTTTTTAAACCATGTTCTTTTGCCAGATAGTAAGCTGTGCCAAGACCATGGCCACCTCCACCAATAATAATAATGTCATAAAATTTTCGTGGCTCAGGATTACGCCACATCTTCTTCCAATTTTCATTGTTAGAAAAAGCGTTTTTTATGATATTAAAAATAGAATATTTTTTTTTCACAAGCAAAAATTAACAAAAAAAATTGATTTCATCTACTAAATTTAAGTTGATGAACCTAAGGGAATTGGCTGAGAAACTATCGTTGTTAGCCAGCAATTTTTTAAAGGCCCTTTTTCTAAAAATCTTTCTACCTCCCATCTAAATTTAAAGTATTTTTTTCCAGAGTCTAAAATAGTAACCTCATATACTGCTTTTTTTTCATCAGTATAAATTTCTTTAATTTCATGACTAATATGATTGAGAAGCATGCTGTACGAATCACCTTTAATCATTTCTTTAAATCTACTTAGAGGACCTGTAAATCTTTGATTACTTGGATGAGCAAATTCCCATGTTTGTTCTATACCTTTATCAACATAAGGAATATCGTTTTTCATTAAACCTTGTAACTGTATTTTAATTACTTTTGCTGGCCTAATCTCAATACTTGGTTTGATTATTTCTGAGCTAGCAAAACTAGCACTCAAAAGTAAAATTATTATTGAGAATTTTAGAATTTTAAACATTAATGATTTTTAATTCAAAGTATTGATACGTCAAGTAGACTACTTGACGTATCAACAAATAATTAATTTATGCTGCTAGAGCTTGTTTGATATCAGATATAATATCGTCTGGATGTTCAATACCAATTGAAAGCCTCACATAACCCGGCGTAACACCGGCTTCAGCTAATTGTTTTTCATTTAGCTGACTGTGAGTTGTAGAAGCAGGATGTATTGCTAAGCTTCTTGCATCACCAATGTTAGCAACATGGTAAAGAAGTTTTAAATTATCAATAAATTTAGCCCCTAACTCTTTAGTTCCTAAATCCATTCCAACCAAAGATCCATAGCCACCCTTCATATATCTCTTAGCTCTGTCCCTTATTTCACCTTGGTGATTTGTTGGATAGATTACATTTTTAACTTTTTTTTCAGTCTCCAAATATTTAACAACTTTCTCTGCATTAGCGCAGTGTTGTTTCATTCGTAAAGCAACAGTTTCTAAACCTTGGATAATCTGAAAAGCATTAAAAGGTGAAAGTGGAGCACCGAGATCTCTCAATAAAACTACTCGAGCTCTAACAGCAAATGCAACATTTGCTCCAGTCATTTTTGGAACATCTCTTCCCCAAATAGCTCCATTGTAACTTGGATCAGGTGTGTTGAACAAAGGTTGTCTCTTTGCATTTCTTACCCAGTCAAAATTTCCCCCATCAATTATTATTCCGCCTATAGAAGTACCATGTCCCCCAATATATTTTGTTAATGAGTGCATAACTACAGCTGCGCCATGCTCAAGAGGTCTACAAATTACTGGTGCAGCAGTATTGTCAATGATTAAAGGTATCCCATGTTTTTTTCCAATATCAGCAACTTCTTTGATTGGAAATACTCTTAAGTAAGGATTAGGACAAGACTCACCATAATACGCTCTTGTCTTTTCATCAGTTAGTTTTTCAAAGTTTTTCGGATCTTTTGGATCTGCAAATCTAACTTCAATACCTTGCAAACTTAAAGTATTTTTAAATAAATTTACTGTTCCGCCATAAAGATCTGTAGAAGAAACAATATTATCTCCAGCTTGACAAACGTTTTGCACACAAAACGCTGAAGCTGCCTGTCCGGATCCAACCGCAACTGCAGCCAAACCACCTTCTAAAGCAGCAACTCTTTTTTCAAGAATATCGCAAGTAGGATTATTAATTCTTGTATAGATATTTCCAAATTCTTTGAGACCAAATAAATTTGCCGCTGTTTTTGCATCTTTAAATTGGTAAGAAGTAGTTTGGTATATTGGAACTGCAACAGCAGTTGTTGCGGGATCACTTCTATATTCACCACCATGAAGACCTATCGTCTCTGGATTTTTTATTTTATCAGTCATTTTTTTTCTCCTTTTTTAGTACTTCGACAATCAGTCAGGCGTACAATACAGTTCAAATGCCCAGTTTTAATTTGATCAATTTCAAAAAAAAACCACCGACTAAAGCGGTGGTTAAATAAGATTTAACGCTTTAGCGGGTTTTATAAAGCGCTCGCAATTTGTATTAAATCAGCGCTATGGGAAGAATTATATTAGATTTCACACTAACAAGTCAATAACAATTTGCTACATTATTAAGTTTCCTAAAAATGCTATAAAACATAAAATATATGAGTAATAAAAATTTAACTTTAAAGCAAAAAAACATACTACATAATGAGGGAACAGAACCACCAGGATCCAGCCCTTTAAACAATGAAAAAAGAGAAGGGGACTATTATTGCGCAGGCTGTGGCACCAAATTGTTTAGCTCCAATATGAAATATGAAAGCGGTTCAGGTTGGCCATCTTTTTACTCATCATTACCAAATGTTTTTGAGACCAAGACTGATATGAATATAGGATATGAAAGAACAGAGTATCATTGCAAGAAATGCGGTGGCCATCACGGACACCTATTTGATGACGGTCCTAAACCAACCGGAAAAAGATTTTGCAACAATGGTATTTGTTTGGTTTTTAAACCAAAAGAATAAATTTATCTAAAATTTTTCATCAAGATGCTTAAACCATTTCTCAAAATGTGGCTGGTAATAAAAGTCATAAGCATCCTTTCCTATAGGCTGAACAACAGGAAAATATGGTTCAGCTTCTAAAATTCTTGGGACTTTTAAAGCTTCTGCCATTGGATAGGCCACTGATTGGTTTCCAATAAAAAATTTACAAGATTTAATAACTCTAGCCATATCTAAATAATCTTTACAATCGTAAAGTTCTAAATTTTTAACATCTTTTTTTAAATCTTCATATTCATCTTTAAGTCCTATAAAAATTAAATCTTTTTTATTTTCTAAAAATTTATAATTTATAAACTGATTTCTGTGTCTAAATGTTCTATGAATTATAATTTGATTTTTTATTCTATCATGAGGCTCAACCTCTAGATAAGGATCTGTTAAATCTATTTGTATACCGGTAATATGAAAATACCATCTTGGAGAATTAAAACATATATTTACAGGCAACTCTCTAAAAAGATCTAAGTTAATATCAATATCTTGGCCATTAAACTTTTCACATTTATGTACGAAACTTTGTTTCTTCATCAAAGGAAGAAAAATATTAAACTGTCTATCATCAATATAAACTTGACCAGATGACCAAGAAGTATGCTTAAAATATTTTACAGGCATTTTTTTATTTGCCTGTATATAAAAATGGCACTCATGATCTTTTGCTAATTCTTTAATTACTGGTAAAGCATATATTAAATCACCTAAATGACCCGAGTGTAAAAAGGTCAATTTTTTGTTATTTTTGATTTTACTTTGAATACCATTGATCTGACCTTGATATTTACTTTTAAATATTTCTACACTTTTTTCTGTTAAATTTTCGGCTTTAATTTCTTTATACTTTTTATTATCAAACAGTTTATAATAATATTTTTTAATACCAAATTTCATTTACTACATAACTAACATACAAATTAATTTTTACCAGTCATTAACTTAAAAGATAAACGTATATTGAATTAATTTTGCCTATGAATTTTGAGCTATTAATGTATAAATCAATTAAAAATTAAAAAATGAGTTTATCATTTGAATTAAACAAAGCTCTTAAAGCTAAAGAAATCAAAAAAACGAAGCATCATTTTCCTTTAAAAGACTCCACTTTTAGAAACAAAGATTTAATTGAGGGAATAAAAGTAATATTTAGCAAGAATGTAACAATGTCAAAAGTTACTAAGAAATTTGAAAAAACATTTTCAAAAAAAATGAAAGTTCCTTTTTCTTTAATGGTAAACTCCGGATCATCAGCAAATCTATTAGCATTTCAATGTTTGATAAATCCTTATCGAAAAAAAAGATTAAGGAGAGGAGATCAAGTTCTTGTACCATCGATATGCTGGCCAACATCACTTTGGCCAATTATTCAAAGTGGGTTGAAACCTATTTTTGTTGATATAGATAAAAAAAATTTCAATATCGATCTTAAAGATTTAAAAAGAAAAATTTCGAAAAAAACCAAAGCTTTAATGCTTATTCATGTGCTTGGAAATTCAACAAATATGGACGAATTAAAAAAAATATTAAATAAAAACAAAATAATTCTCGTTGAAGATACGTGCGAAAGTATCGGGGCCAAGTATAAAAAAAATTTTTTAGGAACTTTTGGAGAATTTTCAACATTTTCTTTTTACTTCTCCCACCAAATTTCTTCAGTTGAGGGCGGCATGATATGCTGCAAAAATAAAGAAGATGAGGACATTATAAAAGCACTAAGGTCACATGGTTGGTCTAAAGACCTTTCAAATCAAAAAAAATTGGAGAGAAAATATAAGGATATAAACAAAAACTTTTTTTTCATTAATTCTGGGTTTAATTTAAGACCAACAGATATCCAGGCAGCAATTGGCCTGAGTCAATTTAAATCATTAAATAATTTTATTAATGTTAGAAAAAAAAATAGAAATAAAATAATAAAAAAGATTAAATCAGATAAAAGATGGGAAAAACAGGTAGAATTTATTAATAATAGTGACCATGTAAACCCTTCTTGGTTTGGTATAGCCATGCTATTTAATAAAAAATTAAAATACAAAAAAAAATTCATACTTAACAAATTAAATAAATTTGGTATTGAAAATAGGCCAATTATAAGTGGTAATTTTTTAAAACAACCAGTTATGAAAAAATATAAAATCAGTCAAAAAAGCAGTCAATTTCCAAATGCAAACTATGTTCATGAATATGGTTTTTTTGTTGGGCTTAAACACAAACTTATGAGCAATAAAGAAATTAGTAAGTATTCAAATATTTTTTTTAAATCTTTCAAATGAAAACTATAAGAAGAAACTTTATAAAAGCATTTTTCGGATATTTTCCAATGGTTCTTTTTACTAGCACTACTTCCTTATTTTATTTGAAAAAAAAAAGAAAATTAAAAAAAAACAAAAACCTCATTTGGCACTTGAGTATCAATGACTAATGATTTCAAAAAATTTAGATAGTATTGAATTAGATAAATTTCCAGTCGTTATTTTTGGAAGTGGACCCGCTGGTATTTCAACAGCATTAGAATTAGAAAAAAAAAATATAAATAGTCTAGTAATTGAAGCTGGAAAAAAAAATTTCAGTGAGGATTCACAAAATTTTTATAAGGGAAAAATCATTGGAGATCAGATAATGCCTCTCTCTGAAAGTAGGCTTCGACAATTTGGTGGCACATCTGGACTTTGGGGTGGTACCTGTAAACCATTAGAAGATTTTACTTTTGATAATTGGCCAATTAATAATAAGGATTTAGAGCCATATTCTAAAAAAACTTGCGAGATACTTGGCATAAAAAACCAATTTAGAAAAGCACCACTTAGTAATTTAATCAATCAGATTGAATTTCAAACATCAAGAGTAAATTTTGCAGAAAAATATGAAAATCATATAAAAAATTCAAACAAGATTGCCTTAGTTTTAAATACCCAACTATCTCATTTTGAGGGTGAAAATAAAAATACAGATTATGCAGTATGTCTATCAGAAAATAATATTGTAAAAATAAAGGGAAAATATTTTGTTTTAGCATGTGGCGGCATAGAAAATTCAAGACTTCTTCTTTGGACCAAAAATAAAAAACCAGGCTTTTTAAACGAAAAATTACCAATCGGAAACTATTGGATGAATCATCCTCATGTTTTTGGCGGGAGAGGGGTTATAAGCAGAAAAAAATTTCAGGAAAAAATGGGCAATAATTTTCTTGGTTTTAGCGATTGGATTAGCTTTGCAACAAGTAAAAAATTTGTAAAAGAAAAAAATATTTTAAGCGCTTACATGTATATGTCGACCCAAGATGTATTTAGAAAAGAAAATCTTTTGGATAAAGAAGTAGTAAAAGACATAATGTGTATAGCACCGAAATATGGTGAAAAATTAATTCGTACTTTTCACAAGGAAAGTTTTAGATGTGTAAATATTAATTTATTATTAGAACAAGAACCATCATTTGAAAACAGGGTCATATTAAACGAAAAAAAAGATAAATATGGAATTCCAAAAGTAAAATTATTTTATAAAAGATCTACTTTGCCATTAAAAACATCTAAAATATTTTTGGAAGAATTTGCAAATTATTGTGTAGAAAATGATTTGGGTAGAATAGCTATTGAAGATGGCATTTTTAATTTAGAGAAACTTGAATTAGTAGGAGATGGTGGTCATCATATGGGCGGTACTAGAATGGGGTCAAATAAACTTAGTTCAGTCGTAGACTCAGAACTTAAAGTACATGATGTAAATAATCTTTACATTAGTGGTAGCTCAAATTTCTTTACCGGTGGATATACAAATCCTACTTTTACAATTGTGCAATTATCTTTAAGACTCGCCGAAACAATATCAAGGTCCATTAAAAACTCTTAAAATGTCCTCATCAAATTCAACAGCCTTAAAAATAGCAAAAAAATATTATTTTTTAAAACCATTATATTTTTTCTATAATATTTATATTAGGAATTTTAAGTATTTAAGAAATGGTTCTCAGTTTGGTGAAGAAAATATTTTAATCAATTTATTTAAAAAAAATTTTAAAGGATTTTATTTAGATATTGGCTGTTTTCATCCAACAAAATTCAATAATACCAATAAAATGTATAACTCTGGCTGGAGTGGTATCAATATTGATCTTAATCCCCTAACAATAGAATTATTTAATTTTGCAAGACCTAAAGATATAAATATATGTGCACCGCTCTCTAACCATTCAAAACCAAAAAAAATTTATATTCACCACGACCTAAGTTCTCAAAATACTCTAAGCCTAAATCACGTAAAATGGATGAAGAAAAATTTTGGAATCAATAAACTTGATAAAAAAATAGTTAAAACTCAAAAACTTAAAAAAATTTTAGATAAATACAAAATTAAAAAAATCGATTTTTTAAATATTGATATAGAAGGCCATGAATATGAGGTTATTTCATCAATAAATTTAAAAAAGTATAAAATTAAGGTAATATGTATTGAGGTTATTGAAGATAACAAAATACAAAAAAGTAATAAAAAAAGAATTTTTAGTTATTTAAAAAAAAATGGATACAAAAAAGTTTTAAAGATAAAAGAAAATTATATTTTCAAATTATAAATAATGTTAATAAATTTATTAATAGCATTTGGTGCAGGCCTAATAAGTTTCTTATCTCCTTGTGTTTTGCCATTAATACCAGGATATATTTCATATATTTCTGGGGAAAGTTTAGGAGATATAGTTGAAAAACAAAAAAAAGTTATTTTAAAAACAATTTTATTTTCTCTTGGTTTTTCTTTAGTCTTCATTAGCTTTGGTGCTACAGCATCTTTTGTTGGAAATATATTGTTAGACAACTCTGATATTCTAAGAATTATTGCTGGTATTATTATAATAATTTTTTCTCTTCAACTTATTGGTATTTTAAACCTTAATTTTTTAAACCAAGAGAAAAGATTTCAAACAAAAAACTACTCTAATAATTTGTTTTTTCCAGTTGTTGTTGGTGCAGCATTTGGTTTTGGTTGGACACCATGCATTGGACCAGTGTTGGGATCAATCTTAACACTTGCTGCAGTTGAAAGTAGTATAGAAAAAGGAATTATACTATTAAGCTTTTATTCTTTAGGTTTAGCAATACCATTTATCTTGTCTGGTTATGGTATTTCAAGATTCTTAGCATTTTCAAAAAATTTCAGAAAAAATATTCGAATTGTTTCTATTATAGGTGGAGTAATTTTATTAATTACTGGAATATTAATACTGACAAATAAATTACAAGCCTTAGGTTATTTTATATTAGAAGCTATACCGATACTTGGAAATTTAGGCTAATAATTTGTCTAACTCGCCACTTTTGTTAGCTGCTTGTAATTCATCGTTGCCACCAACATGATAATCTCCAATAAAAATTTGAGGCACAGAAGTTCTGCCTCCACTTTTTTTTAACATTTCCTCTCTTTTTGTTTCGTTTTCCCAAACATTAATTTCTTGGTAAGGAATTTTTTTGGAATCAAGCAATGCTCTTGCATAAACGCAATATGGACAAGGATTACCAGTGTACATGACAACTTTTTTCATAACTAATATATATCACTTATTCTAATTTTTTCTCTAATTTTCTTTCTTGATAGTTTAAATTTTTTCCTGTGTTTTATACTTGTCTTGTGAACTCTTTTTCTCCAGAGTCTAAATGAACTAGGCTTAAGATTTTTTCTCATGATTTTAATCACTTGAGATTCATTTTTTCCCGTTTTTTTTTCTATTTCCTCAAATGTAATACGGTCTGCCCAACCTGCCCAAATAATCCAATTTTCATTATATTTTTTTGGCTCTGGATTTTTAACTCTTGTTTCTGGAATAAGACTTTTTTTTTTCATCAAAAAATATATAGTTTAATTATGCTTCCTGAAAACTACTTTATTTATGTTCAATTGTTACTGTTTCTTTTTATCACACCAGGGCCACCTAGAGTCGTAATAGTTACTAATACAATAAACCATGGATTAAAAAAATCTATTTGGACGGCTTGTGGAGATGTTTCCGCAAATGCTGTTCAGGCCACTTTAGTAACATTTGTCATAGGTACTTTGCTTATAGATAACCCAAGTATTTTTGTTTATTTAAAATGGGCGGGAATTTCCTACATTATGTACTTAGCTTACGAAACCTTTACTTTAAAAGTTAAAGGTTTAGGAAAAAAAAATAAAATAAAAAAAAGTAATTTAGCCATGTTCAGAGATGGATTTTTAGTTGCAGGCTTAAGCCCAAAAGCTCTTGTTACTTTTGGAACAGTTTTTATACAGTTCATAAATTTTGAAAACAATATTGTTTCACAATTTTTAATTTTAACTCTCACTTGGGTATTTTTAGATTTTCTAAGTCTTATGATGTATGGATTAGCAGCTAGAAAAGTTTCTGTTTGGTTAAAAGGCAATCCAAGACTTTTAAATACAATCTCAGCGTGTGTATTAATTATCATCGCAGTTATTATTGGAATTAGAACTTAATTTTTCCATTTTAACCTGTTGTCTAAAAAGTCAAAAGTTGCTTTAATAAATGTAAATTAATTAATTAATTAAAGGGGGAAAAATGAATAAATTAACAAAACTATTTGTTACATTTATTTCGGCTATTACTCTAGCATTAGCGAGTATCTCTTCATCTTTTGCAAAAGTTGAAGACGGTATGATCGTGTTAGGTTCTGCGATATCTCTTACAGGAAAATACTCTTCTAACGGTGTTCACACTCAAAACGGTTACAACATGGCTGTTGACCGAATAAATAAAATGGGTGGCGTAAAAGTTGGCGGAAAAAGTTATAAATTTGAGATCATCTATTACGATGATGAATCAAATCCTAAAAGAGCTGCACAGTTAGCTGAAAGACTA
>MDSV01034059.1_pt1 | contig 10285 bp, 6 predicted proteins | sample 810851 | NCBI WGS metagenome assembly MDSV01 (sample SAMN05326640, study PRJNA326480) | marine metagenome | isolation source: seawater | place: Atlantic Ocean: North East | collected 2012
GCGGCGCCCCCCTTGGGGCACCGGATCACGGGCGCCTTTCCCAGCGTCGCGCACGCCGCGAGCAGCCCGTCGACGATGCGCTCGATCTCCTGCTCGACGGCCGCGTCCGACGAGCCCGGGTCGTTCAGCGCGACGTAAGACGCCCCGCGGCCCAGCGAGAAGAGGTCGGGGGCGAGGGAGACGAAATCCAGGTACTGATCGAACACGCGCGTCACCTTCGCGGCGGCGCCGCACTCGGTGGCCTTCACCGCCAGGTCCTCCAGCAGCGCGCGAGGCAGGCTGCTGGAGAAGTTCAGGTAGTGCGCGTCGTACAGACCGGCGGAGAGGTCGCCGGCGATGCGCTTGACGTTCTCCGCGGTCGGGGAGACGAAGTACACCGCGGGGACGTCGCCGATGGGCTGCCGGTCGTTCTCCAGGAGCAGGTGCAGCGTCACGCCGTGCCGCCGCAGCTCGTGCACCTTGACGAGCGGGGTGATGATCTCGAAGCAGTGCCTGTCCATGATCAGGACCTTGTACACCTCGTTCGGGGCGTTCTCGTCGAGCGCGCTCGCGCCCAGTCTGCCGGTGTGCAGGTTGAGCATGTGCACCACCGCGTCGTGCTGCCTCTGCCGGATGGAGAACGCCATGGCGACCGAGCCGGACGAGGGCGTCTCTCTCGACGAGGGTGAAGCCGGGGTCGCGCGTGCGCCCGCGCGCGGTCTCCTGTGGTGAAGCTCGCGGTGGTGATTCCGGCGAACCAAGGCCGCGGGGCGACGGGGAGGGAAAAAAGTCGACCTGTCGACGTCCCAGGTAAAATGAAGGCTTGGCGTTGTCCAACGGCTGTGTTTAGGTCGTACCGTACGTATGAGCAAACAGTCAAAGAAATATCTCTCATCAAAGAATGCTTCGAAATCGCGTACTAGTTGCCCCCGCTCACCAGGCGCACGAGCTCGGGCTCTCCCTGCGCCGCCGCCCCACCCCCCTGCCAGTCTCCACCGCCGAGCGCGAGCGCCATCAGCGGATCCTCGCCGCCGGGCGCGCCCGCGCCGCCCGCGGCGGCGGCGGCGGCGGCGGCGGCGGCGGCGAGCGCCTTCTCTCCCGCGCTCGCGTCGAGAAGCGGAGCGGCGGTCTCCGCGGCGGTCTCCGCGGCGGTCTCCGCGGCGGTCTCCGCGGCGGTCTCCGCGATGAGCGGCTTTTCACCCTCCGGCGCCTTCTCGCCCTCGGCGCCCGCGTCGTTTTCGTTTTCGCGCGCGTCGGCGCTCGCGTCGAGAAACTCGAAATCCGCCCCCTTCCCGCAGTCGAACCCCGCCACCGGGACTTGGCAAAACCCGCGCGCGACGGCGACGCGGTTACGCTTTCGAACTTTCGCGAATCGCGCCAACCGCCGGTGCGCGATGCCGTTGAACGTGCTCAGGTCCTCAAGCACCTCGGACCAACACGCGACACCGTCCACTGGTACTCTGTGCGCGCCCTCCGTCTCCGCCACCAAGTCGCGCGCGACGGCGCGGTACCCGCGCGGCAGTCTTTTCATGCACAGCGCGAGCTCGGCGAGTTCCGGGTCGGTCATCGCCCGCTCCGTTCGGCTCGCGGACCGCTTCAGATCCTCGAGCCGGCGCCGCGCGGCGTCGAGGTCCGCCGCGATCCCCGCGCACCGCATCTCTTCCGTCGCCAACCGCCTCCGCGCCTTGAGCTCCTCCGAGTTTCGCACCGCGCACTCGCGCTCGGCGCTGAGCGACTCGCGCACGTCTTTGGACCGCGCGCGCAGGGCTTCCCAGCGCGGCGCCCAGAACTCCTCCAGCGCGGTGGCCATCACGTGCACGTCCGTGGGTGGCGGGTTGTACAGCTTCGCGTTCGCGAACGTCAGCGCCACGTCGCGGTTCAACTCCTCGACGTCGACGTACGGCGCCGCCGTCTGATCCGACGCCACCGTCTCTCCGACGCGGCTCCGCTCGACGTTTCGGCGCACCGTGCCGAGGTCCATCGGCCGTTTCACGATGTCGAGGTACGTCGTCAGACCCAAACCCTCGTGGTCCACCGGCGCGTTGAACGGGAACGCCCACTTGTGGTTCATCAGCTGCTTCAGCGCGGTGAGGCCCTGCTTGTGCAGAACCTCGAGCTCGCGCTTCGCGCGCAGCGACTCGAACGCCGCCACGTCAAACGGCGCCGCCGAGCTCAGCGCCGCCGCGAGGTTGGAGTGCGAGCCCCCCGCGGGGCGACGGCCGCCCGAGCCGCTCGACGCCGCCATCGCGGCTTTCCGGCGACGCTCCGCGTCGCGCGCCTCCGAGGCGGCGGCGTCCGCCGCCGCGCTCAGACGATCTCGCGCCGAGCCCGTCGACTCCGCCTTCACCGCCAGGCGCTCCACCACCGACGCCAGCTCCGCGTACTTGCGCTTCGCGTTCAGGCGCCGCTCGAGGTCGGCGGCTCGGCGCTGTGCGAGCGCCGCCGGCGCCGACGCCTCGCGCTGGCGCGCCTCCGCCTCCGCCGCGCGCGCCTCCGCCTCCGCCTTGGCGGCGGCGACGCGCGCGCGCGCCTGCTCCTGCGCGGCGTTCACCATGCGGCACACCACGGGGTCGTCCTCGGGCTCGAACGAGAACGCGACGGGCGCGTGATGCGCCGCGGTCGCGCCCCGCCGGTGGTGCGACGCCTGAGTGGGCGAGCCCGGCGCGACGGGCGCGCCGACGAAGACGCCTCCGCCGCCGCCGCGCGGGTTCGAACCGAGCGCGAACGCGTCGTGGTCAACCGACGGCGCGCCCGGCACCAGGTCCAGCTCGCCGTCGTCCGCAGCGGGGGTCGCCTCGAAGGTTCCCGCGCCCCATCTGCGTCGAAGGATCGGTAGTACGGGGTGGTGTTTAGATGCGACGAACGCGAAGGTGAGTCGAACGCGGGTGTGTTTGCGACGCGGCGACGCGAAGAGCGCGTCGGAGAGCGGATGGGGCACCGTCGTGTTTTCCAACAGCCGAGGCTCGGAAACGCGACGCCGCGTATGGGTTTTTAGTCTCCGCCCGCCGGCGAACGGGGCGCCGCGCGGGTCGCGAGTAGTTCCAGCGCGCGAAACGCGGCGCGCGCGATGGCACGTACCCCTGGTTTAGTGCGTGCGGGCCATCCCTCGCGGCGGGGGCCTGTGTCCGTGGGGAACGCGTCGGAGGGGTGGCGGGACGTCAGCTCGGGAGTCAAAAACCACGACATTCCGAAGGCGGCGTCGCGATCGCGTTCGGCGCGCGAAAGCACTACGACGGGGGGCTCACGCACCGCCTGAAGCACGCCGCTTCCCTGTCGCTTTTCCTGGGCCAGCACCCGTTTCAGCTTGGCCTGCTTCTCCATGAGCTCCTTCCGCAGACGCAGGAGCTCCTGCTCCTCCGCGGAGGCGCTCTTCTTCGACGCCTTGGCGTTGGCGCGAGGCATCTTGGCACGCGAAACGCTTCCGCGCCAAGAAAATGGCGTCGAATCCCCCGCGGCGTTTCTCTCGGTCCCGCCGAACCTCACCGGCCGCGCAGCCGCGCTCTGCGTCCTGATACACGCACGAGGGGCACCTGCGACCGCTCCGCCGGCCAACGGTCGCCTTCCCGGGTCGCCTCGAGCCCCGCCGGCTGCCTCCGGCCAACTCCGCGCCCGCCAAATGGCGAGGTCGACGGCGAGCGCACTTTTTTTGTCCGTATTCGAATCATCGGTCGAGCCTCGTTTGAAACTGAGAAACTCGAAAAGCGAGGTTTTGATAGGAAGGAGCTGTTTTCGACCTCTCACCAAGAACGTCGGTCGGACAACGACCTGGGTCTCAGATTCTGTTCGGCGCACGTGGAAGCGAAAAGAGGACCTCGCCAAGTGCCATTTTTCCCTCGGTCGCGTCTCGCTCGAACCGGCGGCGATGCCCGCCGGGCGCCTCGAGGTGAACGTGCTGGACGGCACGCGCCTGAAGGACACACAGAGGTTTGGGAAGCAGGACCCGTACTGCGTCCTGCGCGTGGGCGAGCAGCGTGACAGGACCAAGACTTGCGCGAATGGGGGCACGCGGCCTCGTTGGAACGAGCGCTTCAACTTCTCGTTGACGGGCCACGAGAGCGCGCTGGACCTTGAGGTGTGGAACGCCAACACCATGACCAGCGACGCATACATCGGCGCAGCGTTGGTCTCGCTGGGGGATGTCTTCGCGAGCGGGACGCAGGACGCTTCCGTGCCCCTGCGGGACAAGAAGAACAAGATCTCGGGGAACATCATGCTCGTCTTGCGCTTCGCGCCCGCCGAGCACGACGCCGCGACCCCGAGTCATTCGAATCACGCACAGAACGCCGCGTATCAACCACAACACGCGGTGCCGCCCGCGCCTCACGCGCCCGCGCATCACGCGTATCACGCGCCCGCGCAGCAGAACGCGGCGCAGTACCAACCGACGGCGCCCGCGATGGCGTACCAGTACGCGGCGCCCGCGCCTCTGCCCGTGCAGCCGCCGCGAGCGGCGCATCCGTTCGTCCAGCCTCCGGGTCCTCACGCGTCTCCCTATCCTTCCGTGCCGCGCGACGGCGCGAACGACGGGTGGTTCGACGACGCGCCGGCGGCGATGCCGGCGCCGCCGCAGACGCATCACGCGTACCAGACGTACGCTCGCGGACCGCCGCCGCCGGGAAACGACGACGGGTGGTTTTGACCGCCGCCCCGTCGGGAAACGACGGACGACGTCGTTTCGCGTTTCGCGCTTTTCGCGCGTCGTTCGAAGCGGGGGGAAGGAGGCGAAGCGCGTGAAGAGCGCGCGCTCCGAAGAGCGTGAGGTGACAACGGACGACGCGCGTGGAGTGACGTGGAGTGACGACGACGATCGCGAACCCGCGCGCGTAGTATTGTGACTAGAAAGGAGGTCGTACGCGACGCGCGAGCGTTGGACGACGCCGACGCCTACGACGCGCGCGCCTCTTCCGCTCTTCTCCCTGTTTTCTACTCGAGCGGCCTTCCGTAGAGTTTCTTGATGCCGACATCCGGCGTGTCCTGCTTGACGAGCGACTCGCCCACGAGCAGGCACCCCACGCCCGCATCCTGCAGCACGTTCACGTCGTCGACGACGAAGATGCCGGATTCGCCCACCACGGTGATCCCCCGGTCGCGCACCTGGTCGCCCAGCGGGCCGGCCATGAGGTCCACGGTGACGTCCAGGCTCACCTCGAACGTCCCCAGGTCGCGATTGTTGATGCCGAGCAGGTCGATGTCCTCCAGCTTCAAGACGCGCTCCATCTCCTCGTACGTGTGCACTTCGATCAGCGCCGCCATGCCCAGGCTCTTGGCGATCTTCTGGAAATACATGAGGTCCTGGTTGGGCAGCACGGCGGCGATGAGCAGAATGGCGTCCGCGCCGTACTTGCGCGCGAGGTAGATCTGGTACGCGTCCACGATGAACTCCTTGCACAACAAAGGGCAGGTGACGCCCGCGCTGCGGATCAGCTCGAGGTTCTCGAACCCGCCCTGGAAGTACTTCTCGTCGGTGAGCACGGAGAGGCACGCGGCGCCGCCGGCTTCGTACGCCTTCGCGATCTTGACCGGGTCGAAGTTGGGCTGGATCACCCCTTTCGAAGGGGACGCCTTCTTCACCTCCGCGATCAAGCCGGGCTGGCCGGTCGAGGCCCACTGGTCCTTGATCGCGCCGACGAAGTCCCGCGCCGGCGGCGCGTTGGCCATGGAGGTGCGCACGAGCTGCAGCGGAAACTTCTCCTTGCGCCTCTGAAGCTCGACATCCTTGTACCAGACGATCTCTTCCAGGATGTTGATGGGCTTGTTGATCTCGTTGTCGATGCGCTCGCCGTCCTCGTTGATGGCCTCCATCTTGAAGGCGAACTGGTCCGTGCCCACGTTGTGCAGGCTCTGACCGTTCGGGGGACGGCGGCGGATGGAAACCTCGGAGGAGGCGTCCGACGCCTTCTCGGGCTCGGACACGGAGGCGCGCGCCGACACGGCGCCGCGGCGCGAGCGCGCGGGGGCGGAGCGGAGCGAGCGCACCGAAACGGCCGAGGCCGCAGAGGCGGAGAGCGTGCTGGCCATCGCGGGCGCTGAAGGGCACGTGCGCGGTGGAGTGGGGCGTCGATCGAGACGCGCGGAACCGCACGCCGACAGACGAGAGGATAAACTGGCACGAGTGAACGCGCCAGTGTGCTCTAGGGCGATCTGCCCGATCCACCATCCACGCGCCCGGGGGAAATTTTTTCGATCCCGAGAATCCGCGCTGAGCGTCGCTCCGTTCCCCGTTCATTGCACACGACACATGGCTTGCATGATGAACGCGGCGGGCTTGAGGCCCGCCAAGTTGACCCTCGGCGGTGCGTCTCCGGCGAACCACGACCCGAGTGGACCTCGCGGGCTTGGAAATCCCGACGCGTCCGGTCGCGCGCCCTCGCGTCGCCGTCTCCCATCGTGTCTCTCGCGCTGCCCTGAGGGTTAGGTTTGGCGAGATTTTCCTCTCGGTCGGCGCCCGACGGTCACCCGCGCGGCGCGGTGGTACCGAGGACCCGATCTCGTCCGCGCGCGCGGGACGGAAAAGAGCGACGGTAGCGTATTGCGTACCCGCCTCCTTCCCAGACTCACCCTCCCCCCCCGCGCGCGTTCCCGCGACCTTCCCCCCGAACCCCGATCGGAATCCCGCACGAAAAAGGCGCTCGCGGACGCGCCTCGACGACGCTTCGGAGGTCGCCGGTCGCGCCGCGCGCGGCGGCGTCCACCGTCCAGCCCCGCGCGGGAAACCCCTGTGCGCCCCGCGAGTCGCTCGCCGTCGCCGCCGCCGTCGCCGGGAAGCACGCGTCCGCGACGTTCGCCGTCCCCCCGGCGCCCGCGACTCCCGCGTCGCGGCTCGCGTCGTGGGCGAGGGCGCAGGCGGCGGAGGGCGCCGCCATGGCGGAGCGGATGGACCTGGGCGCGTCCGCGCTGTTCCTGGTGTCCGCGGCGATGTCGTACAAGGAGCAGAAGATGGTTGCGCTCGTGACGCAGGCCGTGGGGTCGTTCATCAAGCTGTACCTGCTTTTGCTCTTCGTGCGCGTCCTGCTGACCTGGTTCCCCAACGTGGACTGGATGCGTCAGCCGTGGTCCATCTTAAGACAGATCACCGACCCGTACCTCAACCTGTTCCGCAACCTCATCCCCCCGATCATGGGCCAGATCGACTTCACTCCCATCCTGGGGTTCATGGTGCTGCAGTTCCTCGCCAAGGTGCTGTCCTCGGACCCCTCCGTCGGGCGCTTCTGAGCGCGCGCGCACGTTTTATCTTGTAGAGACGGGCGCGGCTGATGAGAAACGAAACCTTTTTTACGTTCGTCTGATGAAAGACGCGGAGCCGCTACGGCGGATACGCCGCGAACGGAACGCGTTCGTCTCGTCTCGCGGATCGTCGTCTCGACACGATCGCGTCGTCTAGCCTCTCTCCACGCGCGCAGCTGCGGCGGGAAAAACAAAAACGCCTCATCACTCGTTCGCGACGCCGAAAGAAATGGCGTCCTTTTTTTTCTCGCGAGCGAAGGCGCCGTCTCGTCGCGAGTCGACGACGATTTCAAACGCGTCCAACGTCTCGCCGCCGGCGCCGACGAACGCGCCGCGAAGCGCGCTCGGCGACTCGGCGGTGAGCCTCAGGAACCCGTGCGCGTACCGCGTGGTCTCCACGAACCCCGCGCCGAGGTCGTGGCGCGTGAACGCGGCGCCCGCGGTGCCCACGACGAGCGACACGGGCGCGCCCGGAGTTTCGTACGCGAAGACCGGATCTTCCGCGTCGCCGCCGCGCCGCCGCGAAAACGCCGCGCACCCGCTCTTCCCGAAGTACCCCGACCGATCGCTCGCGCTCTCGCTCGCGTTCCCTTTCGGCGCGCCCGCGAACGCGCAGTGGCGCTGGTAGGCGTGGTTGTGCCCCGCCACGAAGACGTCCACGCCGCGCGCCACGAGAAGCGGCCACACGTGTTTTTGCAGCGCCAGCGCGACGCCCACGTCGCTCGCGTCGCGCGCGTCGGCGTCGCCCGCCGCGACGGAGGGCCCGTCCCGCCCGAACGAAGAGTCCAACAGCGCCGGTCTGTGCGCGACGACGACGAGAAACGGCGCGTGTTCGCGGTCGATCCTCCGTCGCGTCCGAATTTCGGTGCGCTCCGCGAGCTCCGCTTCGAGAAACGAAAACTGCGCCGACCCGGGGTCGAACGCCACCTCGGTGTTCAGAGAAATCACGCGAAACGGACCGACCGTCGCGGCGAACCATCCCCCGTTTGTTTCTCGCGCGCGCGACGCGGGGGTCGGGAACCGCGCGGAAGCCGGCGCGCCGCACTCGCCCCCCGAATCGCCGCGACCGTACAAGTCGCGTTTTTGCGCCGTCTCGACGGTACCGCGTCGCGTCGCGTCGTTTTCGCGCGTGTCGTTTCGCGTCGTTTCGCGAACCCACGCCCACTGGGCCTTCGTGCCGTCGAACTCGTGGTTCCCCGCGCTCGTCAGCAAAGGCACGCGCGACGCCCAAGGCGTGATCTGCTCGCAGAACTCGTCCCACACGCTCGAGAACCCGACCGCGTAGGAAAGGTCGCCGAACAAAAACGCAGCGTCGACGGTTCCCTCCTCCGCCGCGCGCGTCAGCGCGCGCGAGACGTCGATCGCCGCCGAGCCGTACTCCTGCCACGTCGTCGAGTCGTCGTCCGTGCCTCGCCCCATGTCCGCGAACAGAGCCAATGAGAAGGGTTTCGCGTTCGAGCTCGCGACGTAGGAGGAACGACTCGGCGAACGATCCGTCTCCACGAGCGGCGCCGCGAACGCCAGCCGCGGTCGAGTCGCGTCCGGATACAGAGCGCCGGACGCGTCCGTCAGCTCGTACTCGACGCGCATGCCCGGTTTCAGCGCGTCGCCGAACCGCGCGACGTGCGTGAAACCGGGGTCCCGGAACCCCGTGCCGTTGGCGGGCGCGCCGCACAAATCGCCGCGCGCGTACGTGCGCGTCGTCGCGCGGCGCGCGTGAATCTTCTTTCTTCGGTTCGAAGACGTCGTCCCGGCTTCCCACCACCGCAGCTGCGGGGTCGCCTCGGCGCCGCGCCCGCTGCTCCACGCCACGGCGAGCGGCGACGGTTCCCTCGGCGCGTCGGTCGCGACGCGACCGACGCGACGTGACGTTTTCGTCTGTTTTTTAAGGTTTTCTCGCTCGTCGTCGTCTTCGAAAGTCGACGCCAGCGCGACGAGCCTCGGCGCGCGCGGTCCCGCAGCGTCTGCGAGCGCGACGGGCTCGCTTCGCGCCACCGCCACCGCGGAGGGCACGAGGTCCTGCCTCCAGCTCTGCCGCACCTCCCAGTCATCCGTGAACACCACGAAGTCGTACGCGTGCCGCATGCAGGTGAGGCGGAACTTCAGGTTGGCTCGTCCCGTCGTGAGGTACTCGGGATCTCGGCGGAGCGGCGCGTATTTCGTGGGCGCCGTCGCCGTGACGTTCGCGTTCGCGGGCGAGTACGACGCGACCCAGTGCGCGTCGCTCGGCGCGACGGTTCTCGCGGTGACGGTGACCACCACCGTGTCCTCGCACTCGAGCGCACCCGAGGCGCGCGGGTGAAGCGCGCGGACGGAGACGTCGAACGGCGCGGTGCGGTCGTCCGCTGACGACGCGTCGTGTGCGCCTTTCGAGATGGCCGTGCCGTCGACGAAGGTGCTCGGATCGAGCGCGGTCAGAGGCTGGTGCCGGTTCTCGTAAGCGTCGTGCGGCGCCGCGGAGACGAGCGCGGCGAAACACGCCGCGAAGAGCGCCGCGGTGACGCGGCGCGGGCCCGCGACCCGCATCGTCGTCGCGTCCCAGACGGCGCGGCGAGGTGTGGTTCGAACGTCTAAAAGCGCTCTCCGTTGGCGCGCAGATCGCGTTTCGCGCGGTTTTTTCGGCACGTCCGTCGGCGCTGGGCCGCTCTCATCATCAGTCGCCGCGCGCGGGAACGCCCGCCACTGCCCTCCGCGCGGGTGCGCAGTCGCCGCCCCCGGTCACGCGGCGATGGCGCCGCGCGCCCCCGCGAGCGACGACCAGCCCCCCGTGGCGCGCGTGTTCGTGTTCGACGACCGCCTCGGCCGAGGCGAGGGCGCCGAGCACGAGAAGCTTCTCGGGGTGTTTCCCTCCACCACGGCGCGCGACGAATGCGCGGCCGCGGTCGGCCTCGCGCAGGGCATCACCGGGTTCCTCGCGCCGTTCGCGGACGCGGAAGCGGACGCGCCTCCACCGACAGAAAAACCGACCGAGCCGTCACCGAGCCGCGTCGCCGAGCCGCGCTCGCTCGTGCTCGCCGCGGACGCGAGGCGCGTGGCGTGTCTCGAGTGCGAGCCGCACATCTGGTGGCTCCTCTCGGTGGAC
>MDSV01098015.1_pt1 | contig 10285 bp, 9 predicted proteins | sample 810851 | NCBI WGS metagenome assembly MDSV01 (sample SAMN05326640, study PRJNA326480) | marine metagenome | isolation source: seawater | place: Atlantic Ocean: North East | collected 2012
ACCCAAACCTAAACGGTCGAGAGTTCCAGCCGTGAAATTTTCAATTACCAAGTCCGATTGTGATATGAGATCCAGAAGAGCCTCTGTATGTTTTCCGTCCTTTAAGTCCAGCGCCAAACCCACCTTGTTGCGGTTTAATCCATGAAAGGAGTGTGACATTTCGCGTCTGATGAATTCAGGGTACTTCCCTGCCATTCTTTCTACACCACGAGTACGGTAAAGATCATATCGTTTAAACCACTCGACCTTTATCACTTCTGCGCCTAAATCTGCTAAAAACTGCCCCAGTAAGGGCCCAGACCACACCCAGCAAAGTTCTATTACTCGTATACCTGAAAGTGGTAGGGCCCCACTCATTTCACCACCATTAAAAGAACAATGCAAAGAGGCTTAATCATTACATAACTCTCTACTGCCAGAGTATGTTTGATTACTTACAGAGCGGTTTAGATAAACACCAACGTACAAAGTTTAGACCCTATTAAAAATTTTCTAACTAAAAAGGAATTTAACTGTCCCCTAATTAGCTTAATATAACATATCTGAGTTGTAAATATGTTGTCATTAAACAAATTTAATTTTCTATAGGAAATTATAGCTAGTTACTTACGGTATAAAATTATACAAAATAACTCTGCTAGTTACGTAAGTTCAAATGAGTGTAGTCCGCAACGTCCCAGAGAGCTTCAAGAATTTGTTTATGATTTATAGCTTTTAATTGTGAGCTTATCGCAAAAACTCCAATAGTGTGAGATACGCTACGGTCACGATTATAAACAGGTACTGATAAAGTAGAGACTCCTTCGACAAAAACTTCTCGGTCTTCTGCATAACCATCCTCAATAACTTGGTCCACCTGAGCTCTCCAAGTTTTATACTCAATTGGGTGAACCCATTTTACTCTTTCAAAATTTTGTTTAATCTGCTTCTCAGATAGACCTCCAAAGGCAGTAAACACTCGCCCTGAAGCGCCAGAGGCAACTGGGACACGTCCACCAAGAGTTACACGTATTGAAATAGCATTCGGGGGATTAGCATATGCGGTGAGTGCTAAATGCTTGTCATCCACTTTCGATGTAGCAGTTACGGTCATATTAAATTGATTAGCAATTAATTGCAGACGCGGCTTAACAATTGTTGCAAAACTCTTCAACTTAGCTGAACTTTGAGCAAGATCTTGAATGCCCATACCTAGTTCATAAGTCTTCGAGACTGTATCATATGAAACAAGTCTTGCTAAGACCAATTCCCGCAAAATATGCATACTGGTACTCGGAATAACTCCGACAGCGCGAGATATATGTGACAAACTCATCGGTGTGGAGGAGTCAGCTAGCTCCCATAATATCGCCATAGCACGACGAACTGCCGGCACTCTTTTTACTAGTGACCTCTCTTCTTTTACCAAATTTAATGCTTTTTTGGCTTCAACTTTTTTCATAGCTAAGATACCCAGTCCCAATTCTATTTTACTCTATACTATAATATTAGCTGTCCGCAAAGGTGTCATCGAGATCTTGAGGAGCATATTTGGTAATATTTTTATTAGGCTTCAGAATTTTCAAAGCTATTTTCAGAAAACGGTACAAATACAGGCACTTTCTGACCACCACTAACGGAATGAAAAACAGCCTGTATAGTTGTACCTATCTTAAGTTTTTCACTATCACACTCTATAATATTACTAAGAAGTGCTACCCCCTCGTTCAGCATAACCCAAGCTGAAATATAGGGAGGGCTGCCCTTATAAAATAACGTAAATGCGTAAACTTTAGCTAAACCCGATGCCTTTAAAAAATCAACTTTAGTCGAAAAACAGAAAGGGCAGACCTTACGTGGATAGTAATGGGGCTTACCACAATCGCGGCATTTAGCATAAAGCAAAACTTCTTCATTAGCAGCATCCCAAAACACATTAGTTTCTGGAGTTCGAACTGGAGTACGAAGATCAGCATTGTGAATCAACATCAAGATATCCTTTCAAGTATTGCAGTTGCAGCGCCATGACGCCGATCAAGCATGCCGCCAAGACCATTTGCAATTGCGAGATCGCATGATTTAACCTGCACTGCCGGATGCGCTTCACCGCGCAACTGCCTAACTGTTTCAATGATCTTAGTAATACCACCTCGATGAGCTGGATGATTACTAGATAATCCACCGCCATCAGTGTTCACGGGCAAACGACCAATACCTGATATCAAGTTTCCTTCTTCAACAAATCGTCCACCTTGACCTTTTTCGCAAAACCCTAAATCCTCTATTGCAAGCAAAACTGTTATCGTAAAGCTATCATAAGTAGATAGGTATTTTATATCTGCGGGAGTTACCTTGGCTTCCGTAAAAGCACTTTTCGCCGATTTCGAAACTGCGGAGGTAGTAAGATTAATATCCGAACCACGGGTGTATCCAACGGCCTCGCCAACCCCACGAACCTTAATCAAAGATTGGCTGAGAGACTTAGCAACCTCTTCACAAGCAACAATTACAGCACCCCCTCCATCGGTTATAACGCAGCAATCAAGTCTATGCAAAGGAGAGGAGATTAACGGTGAGGCCAAAACTTCTTCCACTGAAACCAGCTTTGGTAGAAGTGCATGTGGATTATGTTGAGCGTGATGTGAGCTTGCAACCTTTATCCAAGCAAGCTGTTCGCTAGTCGTACCGAACTCATACATATGACGCTGCGCACACATCGCGTATGAAGGGGCAAGTGCCGCCCGATATGGAACCTCAAAACCAGATTCAGGGTATTCGGGCCGCTCAGTTAAATTTCCGGCCGCTGCTTCCTCTGAACGCGGTCGACCAGCTGATGTTATAAGTGCGACCTTGCATTTTCCATCACGAATTGCTCTCATCGCGTGGCCAACTTGGGCTATGGGAGATGAGCCTCCAATATCTGTCGAGTCTGCATAGCTTACATCTAGGCCTAAATATTCAAGGATCGATAAAGGACCAATGCCTGGAGCATCTCCAGCACAAAAATAACCGTCAATATCATCTTTACTTAAACCCGCATCCTTTAATGCTCCGATTGCAACTTCGGCGTGAAGCTGAGCTACTGATGCATTTGTTGCAAGGCGAGTAGGATGCTCGTAAATTCCCACAATAAAACTGTTATCACTCATTTTAACTAACCTTCTTTCTTTTTAAACTACGCATATCAAATGAGTTAGGATCTTGTTTTATATTAAAGTCTTTTGGGAAAATCGCATCTTTTTGAATCTTCTGAGTACCTGTCACTGGGATTCGATCTACGAAACTAATCCAACCGGGTAATTTATATGAGATTAGCTTATTTCGTCCAAACTCAAAAATCAAATTAGCTATCATTTCAGTTTTACTATTGTTTGGCATCAAAACAATACAAGCATGAATTTCCTCATCATGAAAATCGTCTTTTATAGCTAGCACAGCAATACTTTGTATTTTACTGTTCTCAATCAAAGCCTCCTCGACCTCAGCAGCAGCGATATTTTCACCACTTCTACGGATGATATTTTTCTTACGGTCAACAAAAGATAACATTCCATCCGATCTTTGAATTACGACATCTCCTGTATGGAACCAACCACCACGCCAAGCTTTTTCAGTCTCCTCTGGTTGTTTCAGATACCCTGAGAAGAAACCATGTCTCGGGTTCTCTCCTTGGCAACGAACGAGAAGCTCTCCAGGAGTTCCCGAAGAAACCGGCTTATCGAACTCATCAACCACTAATACTTCAAGAGGATCACGGGGGTAACCGAACGCTCGGCCAGCCGGATCACGTGGTAGCCTGCAATTCTGGATAGCTCGAGAGGTCTCCGTCATGCCCCAAGCCTCTATCAGCGGGAATCCAAAGCGGGCCTCAAATTCTTCTCGCACTATCGGATCGACTCCCGCGCCCTGACCAAATTTGATCTGATGTTTGTTTTCATATTCCGACCAATCAGATTTTACGAGTAGCGGTGGGATAATTCCCATATAGTGTAGACAGGTTGCACCAGTATTAAATATATCTGCCCACCATGTTGAAGCTCGAAATCGGTCTTGAAGAATAATACAGTTCCGCAGCCGTGTCGTAGTGTTCAACGTATAGACAGACACATTCATATGAAAAGCCGGTAACGGAATATAAAGACGATCTTTTCCCTTCTCAAAATTAATCAATCCACCGGCACCCCCATAGCTCTCCCCAGCAGCCAGGCAGGAGGTATTAGAAATTATACATCCTTTAGGTCTTCCCGTCGTGCCAGAGGTATATATTATTAGGGCTTCCCGATCGCCTAAAAATTCTGGAGTAACTTCATTTTTGCAGGCTGGTCGCGGTATAGTATCTTGCGAGGCCTCTATGTTGTAGGTAGAAACACACGGAGACATACTAGAACAAATACGATTAAGGTCCTCTACTCTCTCTGGCATTGTAACAACAAGTGCACAATTCGCAAAGCTAATAGCATACTCCAATTCATGATCGAGATAAGCTGGGTTAAGAGGTATTACACTAACCCCAATACTATTTAATGCAAATAAATGCCAAAAGTGATCGGGTAGATTTCCAAGAAGAAGTGCTACTCGATGTCCTGCGACAAAACCAGCTTCTTGATATCTAATCGCCAATTTATCTACAGTTTTTAACACTTCCCCATACGAGAATTCAGCACCTTTGGGTAGGTATCCACGATCGTCAGATGGTGGGTAGCATAGAAAGGGTAAATGAGGTGATATTTGTGCAGCAGCAGCGAACTGTTCATAAACTGTATTAGTCATATGGGCTCTACCTTCGCACAAATTTTTTCAAAGCGAAGACCTAAATGAGTAATAGTAGAATTCCTTGTATAGTTTCGAACATTTATCCGCACGAAAATTAACTTTAATAGAACTCTAATATATTTTATAAAAAGTCTCACTACTTTAAACTCCATAACTTTTATTTTAAAACTACAATGCATTGTTTTTTGTTTTTAAAGATTTGTTGATAAACCCGCATCAACAGTAAGGACATGCCCGTTAACATAACTTGCACCATCAGAAGCTAAAAATACGGCTGCATTTGCAACTTCTTCAGGACGTGCCCATCTTTTTGCTGGGATACGTGTTTTAACAAATTCTTTTATACTTGGCTCATCAATCAGGTGTGAATTAAATTCAGTGGCAACAAATCCCGGTGCAATTGCGTTTGTAGTAATTCCCAAATGAGCAAACTCATAGCAAAAAGATCTTACAAGACTTTCGAGCGCAGCCTTAGATGCAGAATACGCAGGATCACTTCTAAACGGTCTCAAAGAAGCAATCGACGAAATAAATATTAATCTACCTACGTTTGGGTTAGGCATCTTTTTTGAAACTGCTCGTGCTAACTGGTAAGCTGAAACTGTATTGGTGAATATAAGATCTTGAAAAGAAGAAGCATCAATTTCGGAAATAGATCTTCGATCTCGAGCTCCAACACTGCAAACAAGAATATCAAACCTTCCTGTTTTGGAGATTATTTCATCTATAGCAACTTCTGCTGCAGCATGATCGTCAACATCAAAAGGTGCATTAATTGCCCCCTCGATTGATTTTGCTACTGAATTAACCTTGTCAGCATTTCGTCCATTGATAGCAATTCGAGCCCCTGCAAGGGTCAGTTGTTCCGCTACTGCGCGTCCAATACCTCCAGTACTACCGGTTACCAACCCAACACGGCCATTTAATAAAAACTGTGATCCCTTCATATTCTTCCCCTAAAAACGGAACCTAGCTAAAGTTCCATATTGATAAACTTCCATCATTATTTCATTAACCAAAAACTTTTGAGGTTTTGGAATTTTTATCATTGATATCAGAGTTCAAATTATCATGTTACCAATTTTGTTTCAATTGAACCATATGGACAATAATATTTTTTTATAGACAATAGTACTATTCGGCAATACAAGTATATTTGTAATATATTTTAATATATCAAGGGGGATTAAAATTGAGAAAATTTTTTGGAACAGCTGCGATCACAGCAGCATTGAGTTTAACGCTCGCTTTTTCGCCTATTAGCGCTGGAGCAAAAGAAGTTAGAATAGCCATGGGAGCCTCAGGTGATGGAGCTCTACAAAAAGCTCAAAGGCTATATGCAAAAAATATAGAAGAGAGAACAGGTGGTGCATACACTGGACGAACATATGAAGGTACACTGCTAAATTACGTGGAAATGGCACAAGGTGTAGCAACAGGAATTGTTGAGGTTGGCTACTGGCCGCCGGCATATGTTCCTGGAGAATTCCCACTAACCAATTATGTAACAAATATAGCCGCAACAATCGTTGAACCAGTTGCTGTAGCGGGCGCATTATCTGAATTTATTTTCAATTGTGCACCTTGTGTTGAAGAATTTCGTCGTAAAAACCAAGTGTTCAACGGCTTTGCAGTAGTTGGGCCTTATGTCTTAATGACCAATGAAAGAGTAAACGAACTAAGCGACCTAAAAGGAATGCGAATTCGTGGCTTCAGTGCCTTCAACAAACTTGTTGGACAAATGGGAGGCGCCGCAATTGCGGTTCCAGTTGGCGAAGTTTATCAAGCTCTCGCAACAGGACATCTCGAAGCCAATATCCATCTCTGGGATATAATCAACACATATTCTTTAGGTGATAGTATCGGTTATGTTTATGACACACCAATCGGTATCTACGGCGGTAACGCAATGTTTAATACGAATCTTGATTTCTGGAAGTCTCTCTCTGAGGAGCATAAACGAGCATTTTTTACCTCTGCTGGAGACTCATTAGCTTACGCGACGGTTATGTATGTTGAAAACAACAAAAAACTCATAGCTAATGCTAAAGATCTTAAAGTTGAGCAGGTCAAAACACCAGCTTCGATCCACGAAGTTATTGAAACCTTCAGAGCGAACAATGTTCTAGAAACTATTGAAGCTGCTAAGACTGACAAAAATATCGCTAATGGTGGCGAAATGGGAGAACAAGTTGTTGCACTGATCGAAAAATGGCGTGGCTTAGTCGCAGGGATCGATGACACAGACGTTGATGCCGTGGCAAAACTATATCGTGATCAGCTTTTTGACAAGATTGACCTTTCTACTCTAGAGTAAGTTACGCTTTAGAAAAATAAAATAACGACAGGAGTACTATCTGTGAACTTTCTAGGTAATCTACTGTCAAGATTAACGGCAGTCTCAACATTTGTTGGGGCTGCCGCTATCGTTTTGATGATCGTTCATGTATCAGCTGATGTTATTTTGAGAAATCTATTTCTGATTTCAATACCCGCGACCGGAGCCGTCGTAGGAAATTACTATATGGCAATAGTATCTTTTCTGCCTGTTGCTCTAGCAGGTAAGTTAGAACAACATATTGCCGTCGATTTAGTCTATGACCGGCTACCAAACGGTATACAAAGCTGGAATCTCGCTCTGGTTCGATTGATAGTTGGAGTTGCAGCCGGTGGCGCTTCGTATGCTTTTTTGCTCGATGCTATTGAAAAATATCAATTTAACTCATACGTACTCGAGCTTGGGCTTAGAGTTCCATCATGGCCAGGTTACTTTATGTTGCCAATTGGTTTCGGTCTTTGGTCAGCAATTAATTTTTATAGATTAGCTGTAACAGTAACGGGATATGAGGATATGACTGCACCTCCAGTAACTGATGATTAAAGTAGGGATAGGTCAATGAGTTTTGAAACGATTGGTCTTTTGAGTATTGCAGCTCTTGTCTCTCTGCTCCTGCTTAGAGTTCCCATCGCGATAGCTCTTGGTTTGGTTTCTTTTTGTGGAATATGGATATTAATTGGTATTAACCCCGCTATGGGTATGCTTGAGGCAATTGCATATAATTTTGCTGCCTCTTGGACTTTGTCAGCTGTGCCAATGTTTTTAATGATGGGTTATGTTTGTTACCATGCTGGCTTAACTAAAGGAGTGTTCTCTGCCAGCCGAATTTGGCTAGATAGATTACCTGGGGGTGTGGCTATCGCCTCAGTGTTTGCATGCGCAGGGTTTGCAGCTGTAACCGGTTCAAGTATTGCTTGTGCTGCAGCCATGGGAAGAATTGCTATTCCAGAAATGATCCGCTTTAATTATGCACCGAGCCTAGCAACTGGCGTGATTGCAGCTGCGGGAACTTTGGGCGCTTTAATACCTCCCAGTATTGTACTTATCTTGTTTGGTATCTTTGCTAAAGTAAATATTGGGCAATTATTCTTAGGTGGAATAGGCGTAGGATTGCTGACAGCTTTTGTTTACTCAGCTATGATTATAATACGAGTAAAACTAAACCCCGCGCTTGCACAACCGGTAACCGAGAGACATAGTCTACTTGAAAAGTTTGAGTCGCTGCGTCCGACCTGGCCATTGGGTGTCATCGTTATTGTTATACTAGGCGGTATGTTTACCGGTATTTTCAGTGCAACCGAGGCGGGCGCCGTGGGTGCTACCGCATCTATATTGGTAGCAATTTATAACGGCACTATGACCCGTAAGGTACTCTTAGACTCTACTGTTGAAACTCTAACAACAACTGGTACGTTGTTTATTATAGCGATAGGTGCAAATCTACTGACTAGGCTTTTATCTCTATCTGGAACTGGAGATTTATTTACTTCATTTATAGCTGGTCTCGATGCAGGACCGACAACAATTCTTATTGGTATAGCAATTGTTTACCTCATTTTAGGTATGTTCCTTGAGCCAATTGGCGCGATGCTGCTTACATTACCTGTTTTTCTTCCAATTCTGGGAGATGCCGGTATTAACTTGGTGTTCTTTGGTGTTTTCCTTGCTAAACTCCTTGAAATGGGCATGATAACTCCCCCTATTGGTATTAATGTTTTTGTAATCAAAGGAGTAGTTGGTAATCTTACTACCTTAACTCAAATCTTTAGAGGGATTATTTGGTTTTTGGTTGCAGACGTTGTTGTTATCGCACTAATTTTAGCGTTTCCTGATATTATAACATATCTCCCTTTTAAACTATTGGACTGACATGGGTATCCATAATTATCATAACGCAATCGTCACAGGAGCGGCCAACGGGATTGGTGCTGCTAGTGTTCGCATGCTCGTAAAAGCAGGCCTTAACGTGGTTTCGGTTGATAAAGATACTGACTCCTTAAGGAAGCTTAAAGAAGAAACGGGCTGCAATATACTAGCGTTGGACCTACGTAAAACTGACCAAATTTATACACTTTTAGAAGGTTATGAATGCGACGTCTTAATTAATAACGCGGGCCTTGCCCACGATCTGGCAGCAGGCTTTTTAGGAACGACGCCAGCTCATGTTGATGAAATGCTATCTGTGAATTTGTCCGCAGCAATTCATATTATTCGAGCGCTTTTACCTCGTATGATTGAAAAAAAATCTGGCCATATTATTGAGATGGGATCAGTAGCGAGCCAGTATGCGCTTGGTTTGCCAGTTTATTCTGCTACAAAGGGCGCAATACATTCTTTGTCACGGGCACTTAGGATTGAATTAAACGGAACAAAAATTAGACATACAGAAATTTGTCCTGGCCGAACCTCAACCAGTTTTTTCAAAAGCGCTTTTCCAAATGAAAAAGCTCGTAGTGCATTTGTTGATCAAATCAAAAACCTGGATCCAGAAGATATTGCAGCAGCTATGGAATATGCTCTCAACGCACCACTCCATGTTAACGTCAGTATGATCGAGTTAACACCAGTAGATCAAGCTCCAGGAGCAAAAGCGCTTAACAAACGCTAATTACATTGGTACACTCAATGAAGCTTCCACAGATCTTTTCCATAATAAGTATTTTTGCTTTCGATCCTTGTCATTCATCGTTGGCTTAAATTCTTTTTCTTTTGTCCATCTCGACGAAAACTCAAACTGATCCGGATAGACCCCCATTTCCATACCCGCCAACCAAGCAACACCTAACGCAGTTGCTTCTCTTGTAGCAGAGCGATCAACAGAAGCTCCTATAATATCTGATAAAAATTTCATTGCCCAATCGTTAGACGACATTCCACCATCCACTCGTAAAGTAGCGTTGATATCTTCTGTGTGCCAATCTGATGACATCGCTTCTAATAAATCACGGGTCTGGAAGCCAACACTTTCAAGAGCTGCTCTTGCCATTTCTGGAGCGCCTGTACTTCGTGTTAATCCAAAAACAGCACCACGACATTCTGAGTTCCAGTGTGGAGCACCTAAACCAACAAAAGCAGGTACAATCGTAATATTCTGACTTTCATCCGCCTGCATCGCCAGTTGTTCAGTCTCGGAAGCTTCGCTTATAATTTTTAAGCTATCACGCAACCATTGTACCACCGCGCCGGCAACAAAAA
>MDSV01246024.1_pt1 | contig 10285 bp, 7 predicted proteins | sample 810851 | NCBI WGS metagenome assembly MDSV01 (sample SAMN05326640, study PRJNA326480) | marine metagenome | isolation source: seawater | place: Atlantic Ocean: North East | collected 2012
GAGGTATTTTAGTCATAAAAATTCCTTGTAATATTATTCATGCTTTGCTGCATTATAATATAATATTAATCAAAAAAAAATATTTATTTATATCATTACATATTAATTTGATTGAAAATATTCTTTTCAATCAAATTATAGAGTTTATTTACTATATTTCCAGGGATACCAGATCCTATTTTCTTATTATTTATTTTTACAACTGGAATAATAACATTTGATGAATTAGTAAGCATTGCTTCAGATGCTTCATAAGCATCTTCTAATTTAAACCTTTCTTCTTTAAACTTCATTTTTTCTATATTAATAATTTCTTTTAAAACCTTCCTAGTAATACCCGGAAGAACCTTGTTAGTAATAGGCCCAGTATAAATAATATTATCCTTAACTATCCAAAAATTTGAACTACTACCTTCATTAATAAATGATTCATCATCAACAAGGAGCGCTTCATAAGCATTATTTTCATAAGCTTCTTGTTTGGCTAAAACATTTGGAAGTAAAGATATTGTTTTTATATCACATTTAGCCCATCTTAAGTCTTTCGTTGTAACGACCTTTACTCCATTCTGAAGTAATTTTTTATCTAATTTTTGGTTTCTTGATGTCACAAAAATTGTTGGAATTGAAAAATCAGGAAATGCGTGGTCTCTCTTTGCTACACCCCTAGACACTTGAAGATAAATAATACCATCTTTAATTTTATTTAAATAAATTAGTCTTTCAAAAATAAATTTAAGTGTTTTATTTGATAGATTAAAATCAATTTTGAGGGAATTAATATTCTTAAATAATCTCTCTAAATGTAAATTACAGTCAATAAGCTTTGAAAAACGCACAGGAATAACTTCATAAACTCCATCAGCAAATTGATTTCCTCTATCTTCAAGATGAACGGAAGCTTCATAATGCTTTTTGTATAAACCATTTATATAAGATATTCTTGACATGATTAATTTCTCCAAAAATTTGGGCTAAAAAATATCATTAATAATATAATTTCTATCTTACCAATAAGTTGGGAAAAAATTATAATCCATTTTAAAAAAATATTCATTTCAAAGTAAGACTTAGATAAAAATAAAAGATTAGTTCCTGCTCCTGTATTAGTCAATGAAAGAGCTGATAAAGAAAATGAATCAATAAATCCTAAACCACATATACTAAAAAATAATGTTGTAATAACAAATACTGATATGAAAGTCATTAAGAAGCCCCATGCGCTTCTCAGAGAGTTTTCATCTATACTTTTGTTCATATAATTAATTGGAAAGACAGCATTAGGGTGAGATAGTTTGAATAATTCAGAAAATGTTAATTTAAAAAAAACGATAAGTCTTAAAATTTTAATTCCACCCGATGTTGAAACACTTGCCCCACCTATTAACATCAACAATATAAATAAAATATAAAAAATTGAAAAAGAAAATTGTTCACCATAATAGTTTAAATGATAACCAGTAGTAGTAATTGATGAAATAATATTAAACAAAGAGAATCTGAGTATTTCAGTCGAGAAAAAACCTAAGAATCCAAATGATACAATAAATACTATAAAGAGAAAAAATATTATAATTACTATTAAATACCTAAACTCACCTTCGCTAAAAATGTCATTCCATTTTCCATTAGCAATTGCCCAATAAAGTGTGAAATTAAGTGCCCCAAGAAGCATAAATAAACAAATAACTAATTCTATTGCTATACTAGAAAATTCATTTATTCCTCCTTCTCTTGAACTAAACCCCCCTGTGGAAATTGTACTCAGTGAATGAATTAAAGCGTCAAAAGGTTTCATGCCAAAAACTGAAAGAGCAACACCACAAAAAATTGTTAGTACAATGTATATCCACCATAATGATTTTGAAGCTTGGATAAACCTATGAACAGCAGTATCTCTATCACTTTTCTGAAAGCTTGAGTGAAATAAATTTATTCCACCAATTCTCATTAATGACAAAACAGATATTGCCAAAAGTATTGTTAAAAAACCTCCAATCCATTGAAGAAACGATCTCCAAAATATTATACCCTTAGATGTCTCAGATATGTTTATTATTACTGAAGAGCCGCTAGATGTAATTCCTGATATTGATTCAAAAAAAGCATCTGAAAAATTTGTAAGTGTTTCAGAAAATAAAAAAGGCAATGACGAAAACACCCCAAGAATTGGCCATATAAAAATTGTGATTACTATAATAACCTTTGTATTGAAATTATATTTATTTCCCTGTGCTGCTAATATTAATGCAACACCCGAAAACATTCCTAATGATAAGGAAATAATAAATGATAAAGCAACATCTATTTCACTGTATGCAAATGAAATTAGTGAAGGAAAAATCATTGATAAAGATAAAAATAATATTGACCAACCAAATGTCCAAAATAATGTAGAAATCATTTTAAAGAAATACCATTTAAAAGAAATCAAGCCTGACAGCAAAAAGTTTTTCAACTTTTTTGATCATCCCTTTTTTTGCAAAGAGTATAATTTTATCATTTATCATTACACTTGTTTCACTTCTAGGTATGATAACTTTTTTTTCTCTAACAATGGCACCAAAAATTATTCCGTTGGGTAAAGAAATATCTTTTATAGCTTTTCCAACTAATGGTGATGTTTCTAATACTTCTGCTTCAAGTATCTCAGCACTTCCATCTCTTATTGTATGCACTGCTCTTATTCTACCTCTACGAATATGTTGAAGAATACTTGAAACAGTAATAGCTCGTGGGTTTACAACAGCATCAATTCCTAATGATTGCATAAGTGAATCATACATTGAGTTATTTAATAATGCCATTACCCTTCCTGCACCTTCTCTTTTTGATAAGAGAGAACTCAAAATATTAACTTGATCATTATTAGTTACAGCAATAACTGTTTCAGCATTTGAAACATTTGCTTCAGTTAAGATTTCTTTTTCTAAAGAATCCCCATTAATTACAACAATATTGGGAAGATTTTCAGCAACAAATTCAGCTCTTGATCTATCTTTTTCTATAATTTTTAATGAAATATTTTGATCATCTTGATTTAGTTCTGCACTCAGAAACAGACCAATATTTCCACCACCTATAACAACAATTTTTCTTGCTTCTTTTTCTTCATGACCAAAGGCTGTCATTGCTCGATTGATTTGACTACTTTCAACTGCAAAAAACACTTCATCATTAATTAAAAGTTGTTCTTCAGAATTTGCAGTAATAACTTCATCGTTTCTAACCAATGCAAAAATACGAATTAGAAGATCTGGAAATAGTTCAGTTAACTCTCTAAGAGGTGTATTAATTATTGGACAATTATCATCAATCTTTAAAGAAACCACTTTTACTAAATCATCTGCAAAACTCATCATATCCGTTGCACCTGGAACATGAAGCCTATTAGTTACTGCTTTAGCTATTTCAATCTCAGGAGAAATAATTACATCTATTGGCATGTTATCTCTACTAAATAAGTCCTGCCATTGAGGGGCAAGATACGATTGAGAACGTATTCGAGCAATTTTAGTTGGAATATTAAAAATTGAATGAGCAACCTGACATGAAACCATATTGACCTCATCGTCTCTTGTAACAGAAATGATCATTTCAGCATCATTTCCACCTGACTTCTCTATGATATCTGGTTGAGAAGCGTGACCAACAATAGTTTGCACGTCTATAGTTTCATGAACTCTTCTAATTAGTTCTGGATTGATATCTATAACTGTGACGTCGTTATTTTCGTTAGCCAAGTGCCTTGCTATACTTGATCCTACTTGCCCAGCCCCACAAACAATTACTTTCATTTAAACTCCATAAACTCATTTAATCTCTTACAGAAGAATTAATACCGAGAGATTTAAGCTTTCTATGCAAAGCAGAACGCTCCATACCAACAAACCCTGCTGTTTTAGAAATATTACCACCAAACCTACTGATTTGTGCAATTAAGTACTCCCTCTCAAAATATTCTCTAGCTTTACGAAGCGGCATAGCAATAATTTCACCATTTGATGAGTTACGCAAAGCATTTGAACCATCTGACATAACCTCAGGAGGTATCATCTCAGGTTTTATTGGGTCATCAGTATTTCCGGGAGCCATAATTAACAATCTTTCAATTAAGTTCTTTAATTCCCTTACATTACCCGACCAATTTTTTGATTGCAAAACAGCTATTGCATCGTCAGACATACTTCTCTGTGCAAAACCTATATTTTGAGCAGTAACTTCCATAAAATGTTTTGCTAATATTGGTATGTCTTCTCTCCTCTCAGACAAAGGAGGTATTTTAATTGGAACAACTGACAACCTATGAAATAGATCTTCTCTAAATTTTCCTTCTTTTATCTCTTTTAAAAGGTCTTTACTTGTTGCACTAACAACTCTTATATCTACCAAAACTTCTGAAGTTCCCCCAACTCGGTAAAACCTCTGATCTTGTAAAACTCTTAATATTCTTGCTTGTGTTTCCAAAGGCATATCTGCTACTTCATCTATGAACAAAGTGCCATTGTTTGCTTTCTCAAGTATCCCTATTCTTTTAGGACTTCCAGGATCTTCTAAAACTTCTTCACTTCCAAATAATTCTTGGTCAATAGTTTCAGGAGACATCCTAGCTGAGTTAATTACAACAAAAGGACCATCTGATCGTTTTGATTTACTATGAACTAATCTTGCTGCCAATTCTTTACCAGAACCTGGTGGGCCAGAAATAAGCACTCTACTACCAGTGGGAGCTACCTTTTCTAATGCATACCTAGTATTAGATATTGCGTTAGAGTTGCCAAGTATTTCATCTGAAATACCACTTTGAAGTCTTAGTATTTTATTTTCATTTCGTAAATTTCCAGTTTCCAGGGCTCTTTTAACAACCATCAAGAGTCTCTCAGCATTAAATGGTTTTTCTATAAAATCATAAGCGCCCCTCTTAATTGCTGTAACTGCAGCTTCTATATTTCCATGACCACTGATCATAACAATTGGTAGACTTGGGTTTATTGTAATTATCTCATCCAGCAATTCCAAACCATCCATTTGACTCCCCTCAAGCCAAATGTCTAAAATAATTAATGATGGAATTTGATTTTTTATTGATTTGATTGCAGAGGTACTATCCCCAACAGATCTAGTTAAGTACTGCTCATCTTCTAAAATTCCAGAAACTAAATCTCTTATATCTTTTTCATCATCTACTATTAAAATATCGTTTAAAGTCATTATCTACTCTGCTGCTTTATTAACATTAGAAATTTCCGGTTTGTTTTTATAAAAAATCATTGTAGCTTTAGTTCCATTCATCTTTTTATTTTCTAATATTAATGACCCGTGATGATCTTCCATTATTTTTTTTACAATAGCTAAACCAAGTCCTGTTCCTTTTACTCTAGTTGTAACATAAGGTTCTGTTAATTTACTTATCAGACCCTTTGGTAATCCTGGACCATCATCATCAATAATTACATCAATTTTTGTTAAAGAATCGATTATTGAAATTGTAATATTTCCAGAAGAATGTTCTTCTGCATGAATAGCTTCTGCCGCATTTTGTATAATATTTGTTAAAGCACGAGATACTTGCCTTCTATCACAATTAATAATAATTTCTTTTTCTTTATTGTTTATTTCAAATTTTATTCTTTGATAAGCTTGTTTTTGCATGAAACAGACTTCAGAAATAATTGAAATAATATTTTCTTGATTAAATTCAGGAGAGGGCATTCTTGCAAAATTTGAAAATTCATCGACCATTCTCCCAATTTCATCAACCTGTCTTATAATTGCATCAGTACATTTTTCAAAAGTAGTTTTGTCTTCATTAATTTGAGATAAATATTTTTTATTTAATCTATCTGCAGATAACTTTATTGGTGTAAGGGGATTCTTAATTTCATGAGCTAACCTTCGAGCAATATCCGACCAAGCTGCCCTTCTTTGAGCTGAAACTAATTCAGAAATATCATCAAAAGTTATAACATACCCACCGTCAGACAAATTATTTTTTTCTCCAGATACTCTTACAAAAAATTGTTGAAAATTTCCATTTTTATTTACAATTATTTCACTTTCAGTTGGCTGACCATTTCTTTTGGTAGATAGATTAATAAGAGATTTAAACTCCGGTAATAAATCAATGATTGAAGAACCAATTATATTTTCTTTATCTAAATTTAATAATAAACAAGCTGATTTATTTGGAAGTGTTATAATTAAATCTTTATCTACACCAATAACACCAGAAGATACGCCAGCTAAAACTTTTTCAGTGAACCTTCTCCTTAAATCAAGTTGTTGATTAGCTTCAATTAATTTTTTTCTCTGGTTCTCAAGCTGTGAAGTCATTCTGTTGAATGCCCTACCTAGAATCCCAAACTCATCGTCTTTTTTTCCTTCCCCTACTCTAACTGACAAATCACCTGTCCTAACCCTAGCTGTTGCCATAACTAGTTGTGATAAAGGAGAAACAAGCTTATTTGTAAATAATAAGCCAATTAAAATAGACATGGATAATAAAAGCAAAGCCATAAGAATTAAAACCATTGCTAAACCTATTTCTATACTAGGTCGATCCGCCTCAAGTTTTTCATAATCTTCTCTAGCTTTTCTGACACTCTCAGCATAACCTATTACTTTCGGATCTACTAACCTACCTACAGCTAAATAAGTGTCAGTAATAATATCTAGTCTCATTACTGCTCTAACTCTTGCTTCATCGCTACCGCGAGCCAGAACTACCTCACCAGTTCGTGCTCTATTTAAAATATCTAATTCAAATGGACCATCACTGGTAAGAGTCTCACTTAACGGAGATGCAGCAAGAATAACTTGGCTTCCATCAATAACAATAGCTTCTGAAAGACCTCTAGCCTCAGAAAAAAAGGTCAAAGCATTTTCAAATCCCTTTTTATTTCCTGATCTTAATAAAATTAACCTATTTTGTAATTGTGATGCTACTGCTCGAACATCTGCTTCGATACTTTTTCTATTTTCTAAAATATAGGCTTCAGCAATTACGACTGATTGGTTTATCGCTTTACTGGTATTTTCACTAAACCAAACCTCAACTCCACTTTTAATAAACAAAGCTGAACCCAAAGAAACAACTAAGGTTGGAGTTAATACAATTAGTGACAAAGCCCAAACTAATCTTACCTGTAACCTAGAGCCAGCTAATCTTTTTCTTCTTTTTAACCACAAATCAACTAGACGTCGTCCTACCATCACTACCAACGCTACAAGTATAGCTGAGTCAATAGCTAAAAAGGTTCTGACATTCTCTCTATTAAATAAAAACTCTTCTAAATCGTTTATTGCAAGAAATGTCGCAATAGCAAAAATAAAAGCACAAAAAAGAAAAAAGAATGCAAAATATCTCTCTATTACCTGACTTTTATAAGTTTCAGTTTTTTTAATAGATTTATTTTCAAAACTTTTATATAACATATAAATAACTTAGCAAAAAAGGATGTTAAAGAGCAACATTGTTGCATTTTCGCACCACTATGTCTAGCGAACTATTGAAATTTTTAATTCTTTAATTTTCTTTCTTAGAGTATTTCTATTAATTCCCAGCATTAATGCTGCTTGAAATTGATTACCTTTTGTTGCTTTTAAACTTATTTCTATTAATGGTCTCTCTATTTCACTTATAATTCTATTATATAAACCTGGCGGGGGTAGATTTGGTTTATGGGCTGAAAAATGCTCATTCAGTAACCTCTGAATATTTTGCGTTATATTATTGTTATTATTCAATTTTTCTTTCTTACTAGTTTGGTTTGGAAGGTTTTCACTAATTAATTCTGGTGAAATCTCTTCCTCAGGAGCTAAAATACTTAATCTTTTAATAAAATTTTCAAGTTCTCGTATATTTCCCGGCCAACTATATTTTGATAGAGTATTAAGAGCATTCATTTCAAAAATTTTCCTTGGTAAACCCTGGGTTACAATTTTTTGAAGAAAAAAATCAACAAGTAATGGTAAATCTGATATTCTTTCTCTCAAAGGCGGTACATAAATAGGTATAACATTTAACCTAAAGAATAGGTCTTTTCTAAATTTTCCTTCTTCAACCATATCTTCAAGTGGTTGCTGGGTAGCAGCTAAAATTCTTGCATTTGTTTTAATTGATTTTGTTGCTCCTATGGGGGTAAATTCTTTTTCTTGCAGCACTCTCAATAATCTTGTTTGAGCATTAGGTGGCATATCACCTATTTCATCTAAAAATAAAGTACCATTTTGAGCTAATAAAAACTTACCTTGGTATTGAGTTATTGCCCCGGTAAATGAACCCTTTTCATGACCGAATAATTCGCTTTCAATTAAATCTTTTGGAATTGCTGCCATATTCAGAGCAATAAATGGATATTGTTTACGATTACTGAGTTCATGAATTGTTTTTGCTATAACCTCTTTACCTGTGCCTGACTCACCAATTATTAATACCGACAAATCATTAGTTATAATTTTGGATAAAGTTTTAAATACTTTCTGCATTGATGGCGAATTGCCAATTAAATTAGAGGATTGATCGAATGTTTTAGTAAATTTTTCTTTATATTCCTTATTTGAATAGGAAATGGCTCTGTTTATAGAATTCAACATAGTATTTATATCAAAAGGTTTAGGCAAATAATCAAAGGCACCCTTCTCTGAAGACCTAATTGCTGTTAACAAGTTACTTCTTGCACTCATTACAATTATTGGAAGATTTTTTCTATATTTATTAATTCTAGGTATTAAATCAATTCCATCTCCATCAGGCATAATTACATCAGTTAAAACTATATCTCCAACATCAGATTTTACTTGTTTCATTAATTCAGTAGCATTTTTTGAAGCTAATACTATATAGCCTTCTCTCTCTAATGCCTCTTTTAGGATTGTTCTTAATGCTAAATCATCATCTGCTAATAGAATTGTATAATTATTCATAAAAAACCTAAATTAATAAGCTATTGGTAATCTTACAGAAAAAACAGTGTATTGATCAGTCGTCTCAAAATCAATTGAACCATTATGATCAGATACTATTTTAAGAGCTAAAGGTAGACCAAGTCCAGAACCATCAAACTTTGAGGTAATAAAGGGATCAAAAATTTGATCAGATAATTCTTTTGGTATACCTTTTCCAGTATCTTTAATTGAAATTTCAATTGGCAAATAAGCTCTTTTAATATTTCCTTGTTTATCAAGCTTTTGTTGTAAGTCATTAATAAAAGATGTAGTTATATTGATATCTCCAAAATTATTCATAGATTCTACAGAATTTTTTATTAAATTTGTAAATAATTGCACTAAGCCCCCCCTATTTCCCTTAATATTTGGAAGGGACGGATCATAAAATTCTACAAAATTTATGTCTTTTGCATAACCAATTTTAGCAACTTTTATTACATTTATTAAAACATCATGAATATTTATATTTTCAAAAATATTGTCATTATCTTTATCAAAAAAAGACATTTTATTAACTAAATCAACAATACGTTTAGTTTCACTATTTATAATACTAATAAATTTTTTATCCTCATTATTTACATTTCTCTCAATTAACTGAATAGCACCAGTAATTGAAGCCAAAGGCGTTTTAATTTCATGAGAGAGCAAGCTTGAAAAACCTCTTAATGACAAATTTCTTTTTTTACTATCAAATTGGTGGCGCACTTTATCTAAAGAAGGATCTTCAAATATTAAGACACCTAAATTTTCACTGTTAATAATTCTACTAAAATGTATATTAACTAAAATATTTGAAGATTTTGACAGCGAAACTTTTATTAAATTTTCTGTAAAAGAAAAATTATTTTTAATAGAATTCTTTATGAGGTCATATAATTCATTTTTATCTGATAAAATCAAATCTAAATCTTTGCCAATAATATTAAGTGAGATTTTTTGAAAAATTTTTTCAAAATATGTGTTTGTATAAAGAATTTTTAATCTATCTGATACAATAATTACAGGAAGAGGTATACTCGAAAATATAAAATCATATTTCTGTATGTTCTTTTTATCTATTTTCATTTACTTAAATAAAATACTTCTAATATATTTTTTTGCAATACTTGGGCTTTCAGATCTAATTAATTTATTTACCAAAGATGAAGAATTTATATTTAAATAATAAAAATATTTTACCAGGTGCTTTCTTGCTACTCTAACACCAATTTCACTTCCATAGTGAGATAGCATTTCTTCAAAATGCTCAACAATTAAATTGCATTTATCCAAATAAGTAATTGCAGGTATTTTTATATTAGACATTTCGAAGGAAATATCCTTAAGGATCCAA
>MDSV01166576.1_pt1 | contig 10284 bp, 8 predicted proteins | sample 810851 | NCBI WGS metagenome assembly MDSV01 (sample SAMN05326640, study PRJNA326480) | marine metagenome | isolation source: seawater | place: Atlantic Ocean: North East | collected 2012
GCTTTATTTATTCATTTATTACAAAGTGTGTGTGAAGGTGTTTGGTCTTGTCTCGACTCCTCTCCTCTTTTGACTCCTTCTTTTTTTTGGTCTTTTTTCAAAGAGAAAAAAAAAGAAAACGAAGAAGTTTGGGGAAAAAAGCCCACACATTATTAGTCTTCGTCCCGTCAAATAAAGCCGAACAAATGCGCGACGACGACGACACCCAAAAAAGGCGGGAGACGCCGCCGCCGCCGACGACGACGACGACGAAAACCAAGAAGAAGAAGAAGAAGCCGCAAAACGCGACGCTTCGCTCGCACCCGGTGGCGGTTAGGAGCCAGTCGTCGAAACCGTTGCCTCCCACGCCCACGAAACGAACGACGCCGACGACGGATTTTTACGGGTTCCCTTTGGTGAAGAAGAAGAAGGACGACGACGACGACGACGACCTCGAGCGTGCGAAAAATGGGGGTTCCCGACGTCTCGTCAACGAGAAGAGAGCGAAAGAATGCTCGCTCGAATGGGAGAAAAATATGCTGATTAAGCGCGCGAGAGAGATTTCAGAGACCGCGAGACGAGGCCAGCGCGAAGACGACGACGACGCGGATGTTGAGTACGCGAAACGATGGAAGAAAGCGTTGAAAAACAAAGGAAAAGGAGGACAACTGCTGGCGAAAACGGTGAAAAAATTCGGCGCGCCGAGAGAGAAAAGAGGAGAGATTTGGTACGAGCTGAGCGGAGCGAGATGGCTGGAGGAAAATTCGACAGAGAGTTACGAGAGGTTGGTGGAACGAGCGGAAGAAGAGGACGGAAGGGAGGCGCCTTCATCTGGACGAGGGCATTCGATCGCGAAGAATAAGGGGAATACGAATAATACAAAGAGCGATGAGAGCGATGACGACACGGCATACAACGCCCGAGACGGTTCCAAGCGATCCCAGGTAGACAGGAAACGCGCGAAAGAAGAATGGGCGATGCAAATCGATTTAGACGTCGATCGGACGTTTTCCGAAAATGACATTTTTTGGACCCACGGTAAAGGAGCGTTGAGGAGGATTTTAAGAGCGTATTCCAGGAGGAATCCAAAGACTGGGTATTGTCAAGGGATGAATTATATTGCCGCGTTTATATGGTTGGTAGTCAACAGTTCTGATTCATTTAGAAATAGTAGAAGTGGTAGCGATAGTAAAAGTAGAAATGAGAACAAAGCAGAAGACGACAAAGACGATGAAGCGATTGAGAAAACTGCGTTCTGGATCTTTACTGCCGCTTTGGACGGCCACGCTTTGTGCCGCGAAATCCACGCACGCGATTTAAACGGTACCTTCCGTGAGTTTGGTGTCCTTCACTCTATCCTCACCTGGCGTAAAAAACGACTCAGTCGCCATCTCGACTCCATTGGCGTCGATTTCGCCTGTTGCGAACCCAGATGGCTCGTCTGCGTCTACCTCGAATCCTTCCCATCCGAAACCGTCGCGCGGATATTCGACTCCTTATTCGCCACAGGTTTCAAAGTCTGGCACCGCGTTGCCATCTCGCAAATCGTCAAATGCGAAAAAGAAATTATGATGAGTCAATCGTTGCCAGAAGTCGCCGGATGTATCCGCGCGCAGTTGGAATGCAGCCACGACGCCGAAGAGGTCATGGAAAGAGCGTTTGCCCTGAGGAATTTTCGTGGCCAGAAAATTGCACAGCTGCGCGAAAAAGTCGTCAAAAGGTTGGATAAAGAACGCGAGGAGAGGTTTAGCATGAATAGAAAGCGATAGTCGTACGATTAGCTTGATTAGATGCGCGTTTGTTGTTAGTTTCATATATGTAAAAAAAATACGCGGAACCTCCATATCTAAAACAAAACTCTTTCCTCAAAATACAAATCGCGCGCGCGCGCACAGGGTTGAAACACCATTTAAACGCTCTCATAATGAGCGCGCACGACGACACTAGCATCAAAAATATCGATATCACTCGTGCCGTAGTGCCGTGCTTCCCGTTGAATCTGTACGCGCGTCGGCGAACTCGATTCGTGACGAGTGATACAGTTATGGAAGATGAAGACGAACCGCAAGACGATCTCAAGGAGGAAGAGGAAGCCGGCGTGCTCACGCGCGCACAGCGACTCGTGAAGAAACAGTTAGATGGGAAGAAGAAAGAACGAGACGATATTCTCTTCGCTACTCGACGACTCGGCGTGGAAAAGTTGCTCAAAGAAAAACCGTTAACGGAAACGCAACCGTATCGATGCGGGAAGACGTTCCTAGACACTCGAAACTACGAAGTGACCATGGTGAAACAAAGCATGCACGGAGAAAAATTGTACAAAGTATTCGAGCAAAGTTTGAAAAAATCGAGGGATAAGAGCTTCTCGCTGTTGTTTCACGGCACCGGGTGTAAAGCGACGGAAGATATCACGCAGAACGGAATGGATCCAAATTTAAGGGTGTCGTCGAGCGGTGATTGGTGCGTATTGATTTGTTTTCGCCCACGTTTGCTTAATGCTCTTGCTCCTACTGCTGCTCCTACTACTATCACTATTACTACTACTACTACTACTACTGACTAGTAATACAATATCTTTTTTATGCGCACACAGGTTTACGCGTGATATAAATTATGCTTTAACGCGAGCGATTTGCCGAGTCTCTGCTGTGGAAGGTTGTGGAGGATCTTCACCGGCGTATCCTACCCATAGCATCGTCTCATCGTCGCCTGCAAACAAAGAGAAACCCACCAATGACATCTCACCGCGCGTTCACGTCCTTGCCTTTGTGGTAATCAACGAACGGTGCGTGAAAATCGGTGACCATATCGTCTGCGATTCAGAAAAACACTCGTTACCAGTGTTCAAACTCTCCTTCCCTCGCAACGTCCTTCCGCCGTTAAAAGCCCCCGGCGAGGTAAAGAAACCTAGCTGTGTCACTTCTTCGCCTGCATCCAGGCTCGCTTCTGTGGCAACTAAGAAGTTATACCCCTCTACGCCAAAGAAGTGAAAATTTCTCTCCGTATTCTTGGAGTTGGAGAGAGCTCCACACGCAAACCCACACATATACATTCGCTTCTGCACGAGAATATACATCTGTACATTATACATCAATCGCACACAATCGGTTTGTTTAATCATTTAACGACCATTACCATTCGTTTTTGCACCATTCTCAGAGGATCTTCCGCAAACTGCATGATCTTCTCCTTAAAATCTTCTCCTTCTTCTTTTAACATTCTAAATCCTCTCTTCTCGTACAATGAGAGGGCGTTCGCGTTCCAATTATTCACGGTTAACTCGACATTATCTACTTCTGATTCCCTCGCGAGTAATTCGACTTCTTCCAAGAGTTTCGAGGCGATGCCTTGTCGACGATACTTTTCATCCACGACAAGACTGGAGACGAACAGAGCTTCATAGTTGGTTGTTTTCTTCTTCTTCTTCTTCTTCTTCCACACGACGCAATGCGCGACTTCTTTTTCTTCCTTTGAAGATACGCATGCGACGAGTCGAGTGAGGTTTGGTCGAGAAGGATTCGGCGGTTGACGCTTGATTGTTACCACGGAGGAACACGAAATAGAGGATGACGTGACTCTTGGGATCGTCGACGGCATATTTTTACGCGGTCGTGTTTATTGTGACTTTAAAGTGTAGTGTACGTATATGTATTTAACTTTTCCGATTGTTTGTAATAAAAAAAATGTGTGATATTTCTCTCATTCTCTCTCTTTGCGCGCTTAAGCTTCCGGAGCTTCCGCCGCCGCTTTTTCCCTCTTTTCTTTTTCAAACATGCACTCTAAACTTCTCGTCTTCTTTTCTTCGTTCAACACGGCGATTACGTCATCCAATTTGCGTTCGCCGTGGACTTGATTATCTCTCGTTCTCACGTTGACGGTGTCGTTTGTTTTCTCTTGTTCGCCGACGACTAAGATGTAGTTGAATTGCTCCAACTGCGCCTCGCGAACTTTCTTTTGCATTTTACGATCCGTAGAGTCCACTTCGACGTGGTGACCGGCTTTGCGAATACGTCTGCGAACGTCTTTGGCGTAGTCTAACGCATGTGCGGATATTGGGACAATCATCACTTGTCTCGGCGAGAGCCAATACGGCCACTTGCCGGCGTAGTGTTCAGTGAGAATAGCAAACATGCGTTCGACGGAACCTAACACGGCTCTGTGGATGATGATTGGTCGTTCGTCTTCGTTCTGTTCGTTTTGGTATGCGAGGTTAAATCGGATGGGGAGTTGGAAATCGAGTTGGACCGTGGCGCATTGGAATCGTCTTCTCAATGCGTCAAAGACGGCGATGTCAATTTTCGGACCGTAAAACGCGCCGTCGCCGGGGTTCAGTTCCCACTCTTTCCCGCTCGCATTCAGCGCGCTTTCTAACGCCGTTTCTGCTTTATTCCAGGTTTCGAGTTCGCCTAAGTAACCCTCCGGTCTTGTGGATAATTTCATCTCGTAATCCAAACCGAAGATCTCGTAACACTCGTCCAAAAATTTCAAGAAACCAGTCAACTCTTCCTCCATTTGGTCTTGGCGACAGAAGATGTGCGCGTCGTCTTGTTGAAATCTACGAACTCGAGTTAAACCGTGTAACGCACCACTGAATTCGTTTCGGTGCAATACTCCAAAGTCGGCTACTCTCATCGGAAGTTCTCGAAACGACCGTTTACGATGGCTAAACATCACGCAATGTCCTGGGCAATTCATCGGCTTCATCCCGAATTCTTGCTTCTCGACGTCGAAACCAAACATGTTTTCTTTATAATGTGCGGCATGGCCACTGGTTTTCCACAAGTCAAAGTTATAAATGTTGGGTGTCACAACTTCGTCGTACTCATACTCCCAATATTTTTCTCGAATAAACTCGATCAAACTGTTGTAAATCTTCGCGCCGTCTTTTTGGAAAAAGCACGACCCCGGACTCAACGCGTTGAAAAAGAACAACTCTTGGTTCATCCCGATCAATCGATGATCTCTTAGCTTCGCCTCTTCAATTCGTCTCGTGTATTCCTTCATCAACTTATCGTTTGGAAAGGTCACCGCGTACACTCTCACCAACGGATCTTTAGTTACGTCCGCTCTCCAATGCGCTCGGGAACACTGCGTCACTTTTAAACTCTTAATCCACGCCGTATCCGGCAAGTGAGGTCCTCGACACAAATCGACCATCGGCCCACATCGATAACACGAAATCGTCGCGTCTTCCGGAAAATTCGAAATCAACTCCACTTTAAACTTGTTCTCCGCGAACATCCCCAACGCCTCGTCGCGACTGACCACAATTCTTTGAAACGGCTGCTTTTCTCCAATAATCGCTTTCATTCTCTTTTCTATTTCGTCCACGTTGTCCGGGGACAACGTCTTCTCCCCCAAACTACAATCGTAATAGAACCCTTCCTCAATCGCCGGGCCGATCGTTAAATCCGCGCCGTACTCTAACTCCAACGCTTCACCTAAAACGTGCGCTGACGAGTGCCAATACAACTCCTTCCCTTCCGCGTCGTCGAACGAAAACAATCGCAGTTTACAATCCGATTCCAGTGGTCTCTTCATGTCCCAATCGTTCCCATCAACGTGCGCGATTAACGACGCTTGCGCTAACTTTTTAGATATTCCCATCGCGACATCCCACGGTGTCGTCGCGTTTGCGACCGCTTTAATTTCTTTCCCATCTGGTAGCGTCACCGTAATCTCTCTGTTATCCGTTTTCGCCCGTTCGATCTTCTCTTGTTCCCTGGCGAAGTACTTCTCGAACAGCGCGATGCGCGATTGGTAATAGGCGCGCTTTTCGGCGTACAGCGCTTGGTTCGAGGGGCCTTCTTCTTGGCCGCGTTGGTCTTCTTCCAAAGCCGCCGCCATGTCTTCTTCCGTTCTTCTTTGCCCTTCTTTTTGTTCGTTTTTACGTCGTCGTCGTTCCCTCACCGTCGTCCTAATGAAGGAATAAAAGGAGCTCTTTTTTTATCTACTACGACTAAAGCGCTGCCGCCGTTTTGAGTGTTGAGGCAACAGGAGAGAATTTTTTCAAACGAATTATTTACTCCCACTTTTGTCTTCTCTCGACGAGTTTTGTTTTTGTTTTTGTTTTTTCATCGCGAGGAGAGAGTTCGCAAGAGAGAGAGAGAGAGAGAGTTTTTTTTTCTTTTGTTTTTTTTTGTCTTCGAACAACCTTGGCGTTTTGTCGTCTCGATGACGTGGGCGCTTTTGTGGCTTTTGTACTCGCCTCTTTTTTACATCATCTCTCTCGACAACAAGTGTGACGTACTAAAAAGGGGCCAAAAAAAGAGAGATGTCTTTGGTGGTGGTGCGTCTTTTTTTTGGTCTCAGAAGTCGTCGTCCTTTTTTTTCCAAGAAGAACACACACAAAGGGAAGTTATACGCTTCTTCGAGAGCGTCCTCTCAAACACCACCACCACCAAAACACAAAGGGACTAATCAAATCGCGCATCCTTTTTATTCAAAACCATCGTCAAAACCACCGCGCACCATCGTACCTTTAAAAGAAGACGAAGATGGCACTCAGACACTCCTTGAAACGGTTCGCGTCCTCCACCGCGCTCTCCAATCCGAGTTCTTTTTTCGCGGCACCGGCGCTCTCCAACGTCGGCTTCGGGCAGCGCGCGTACTCGACCGTCATCGAAGGATTGAAATACGCGAGCTCGCACGAGTGGTACGTGGTGGCCTCTCTTTCTCTTTTTTTTTTCGTTGTGTGCTTTTCGTCGCCTCTCTCTGCCCTTTTTTTGTTGTGTGCGGTTTTACGGATGATGATGATATCCTCTCTCTTTGGGATGCGATCTTGAAACGACGACGACGACGGAGAAAAACACCTTTTGCGTGCGACGACCAAGGCAGTATTATTAGTACTCTCGATGATGACGACGATGCGCCTTTTGTCGTCGCTTTGGAACAACGCGGCGACGCGATTTGAATCTCCCTATAGAAGAGAGATTATACTTTCACTCGCTCCTTTCTTTTGTAAAAATAAAGGGGGAGAAATGTCCAAAAAAGAAAGACCAACAACAAAAAAACTCACCACTTCTTCTTTAAAAATAATCACAAACGACAGGGCGAAGATTGACGGCGACGTCGCCACGGTTGGCATCACGGACCACGCGCAAGCAGAATTGGGTGACATCGTGTACGTGGAACTCCCGGAAGTTGGGTCGGAAATGGAAGCGACCAAGTCGTTCGGCGTCGTCGAATCCGTAAAGGCGGCGTCGGACGTGTACTCGCCAGTGTCGGGGACCGTCGTCGAAGTCAACGAAGCGTTGAACGATACGCCAGGCACGGTCAACGAATCGCCGTTTGAAAGTGGGTGGTTGATGAAGGTCAAGGTTTCCGACGTCCCGAGCTCGTTGATGGACGCCGCGGCGTACGAGAAGAGTATCGCGTAAACGCGCCGTCTCGAAAGAGTTATATTTACTACTCAAAATATTATTACTTAATAGCCGAGCGATATTACTTAATAGCCGAGAGGAAGAGAGACAAAGAGAGAGAGAGAATTTTCGAAGAAGAAGAAGAAGAAGAAGAGAGTTTTGTATTAATAGAGGGAGAGAAGTGTGTTCATTTTAATTCGAAGAGAGGTACTTCATCGTTTAGTGAGACTCTTTCTTTTCCATCTTTTTTTTTGTATGAATTGTCTTTCCCAAGAAATTTCTTCTTCATTTCGACGCCGCACGGCGCACGACTCTGCGCTCGACGAACTCGTCGTCGTCAATTTCGGTCGACACGAAAATGACGTCGTTCGCGACATCCACCTCTCTCGTCGCCACGGAATCGTCTTCCTCCTTCCTCGCGCGACGTCCTCGTCGATTCGCGTCGTCTCGCCGCGTCTTGGGGGCAAAAAGTCGATTACGTCACGCGAAAATTGAACCGTCGGCCTCGTACGCATCTGGGAGCACTCCGGATGATGACGACGACAGAAAGGCGGACGCGGAGAGAGAACAACAACAACAACAAGGACAACAACAAGAAGAAGAAGAAGAAAAAGAAGAAATAGAGAATACTATTCCCGCGGAGTTTACGGATTCGAAAGAAGAGACGAGCGCATCGTCTTCGACGTCATCCAAATCCCCATATCAAAAGTACCGGTTAGCTTCACCTATAACCTTCGAGCCTTTAGAGTCCGAGAAAGACCGACGGAAATATCCCATGAACGAAGATGGGTATTTCGATCTGATCGCGAAGAATGGCGTGCCTTCGTTGGATAAGTTGCTGAGAGATGTAAGTCCAGAACCGTTGAAACGTTTTATACCGACGTCGAACGCACCCGGCGAGGCTTTGTTCGAGAGTCCTTTCGTCTCGTTCGCATACGAAAGAGGGTGGAGGGATAATTTTAAGAGAAGCGGGTTTCCAGGGGTGAAAATTGAAAAGGAAAATGCCATGGATGCTTTGGGAGAGGATGCCGTTGGGGATGTGATTCTAGACTGTTCATGTGGGTCTGGGTTGTTTACGAGAGAGTTTGCCAGGAGTGGCAAGTACGACGGCGTCGTCGCGTTGGATTTTAGCGAGAGTATGATAAAGGAAGCGATGGAGCGGACGCAGAAAGATACGAGCGTCCCGGCCGATAATATTGCGTTCGTAAAAGCGGATGTTGGGCGATTGCCGTTTACGAACGATAGCCTTGGAGGTGTCTCTGCCTCGGCGGCAATTCACTGCTGGCCGGATGTCCAGAGCGCATGCGCTGAAATCTTCCGCGTGTTGAAACCAGGCAGAGTATTCACCGGAACGACGTTTGCGACGCCAAACGTGCCATTCCTGGACGATGAGCAAAATAGATTGTTGAGCACGTTATCGCGAGACTTGTCTGCGAGAAGACCTGGGACGAATGGGTTACGATTTTGGAACTCGGCAGATTTACGGGACCAGTTACAATCGGTCGGATTTAGCGACGTGACGATTTTACGAGAGAAGGATTACTTGTTCTGGAAAGCTCGAAAACCGTAAGGGATATGCATGCATGCATGCATACATGCACACATAAATACAGACATAAATGCATACATTACTACATAAATGCATGCATAAACACATATAGAATGGCATGTAAATAAACATATATTTTTAGCTAATACGCATGCAAGCAAGCAATTACAATATAACTTTCTATTTTTAAATATCCTTCTCGTCTGCGTTTGCCAACCGCGCCTCTATGATTGAAATCAACTTCGCCGTGCTCTCTCCCGTACCCATCATCCTCGCTAACTCGTCGACCAACCCACCGTGTCTCCTCACAATGGCCATCGTGTTCAATGTCGCCCACCTGACTTCATCGTCCGACTTTTTTTGCGAAAACTGCAGCGCGTTGAAAAGTTGATCCAATTGAGCAATATCTGCGGCTCCACCTTCGGAGTTGCCATATTTCGCGTATTCCGCGCACACTCCAGCTAAAGCAACGCATGCAAATCTCCCAACAGACGTGCTCGTAATCTTCCCTCTTTTCACTTCATTTTGAAACTGCCCATCACAAAACAACGTCCCCGCTTGTACGTTCAATCGTCCGAACCGTTTGAACGCGTCCAATGAACTCAATGTGTACCCTTTCGGTAATACTCCGGTTAAATACGCGACCAGAAAATGCCCAGCCTCGTGTCTTCTCAAGCGCGTCTTATACTCCTCCGATGTCAAATTCGCGATGAAATCCAACACCAAATTTTGTGCCCCCGCATTCAACGCTACTGCATCATACGCCAACAGAAAACTCAAAAACACGAACGTCTTGATCGCCTGAAATGGCGCTGCGCCGACGTCTTCTCCACTCGTCACAATCGCGCCCATAATAACCAAAACACCAATCACAAAACCTAGCTTCTTCTTAATATCCGTAATCGTATTCTCCGTCGGCGCTAACAACTTTGATGGATCGATATCGTTCAACTTCAACTCAGCCAACGCGTACGAGCGTTTCGGCACTTGTTGTCCTCGCGCGAACGCTCGAATGCGTTTATTTTCTGCACCACGACTAGACGATGCTAAACACTCCAACACGTCAATGGCAAACTTTTCTTCCTCTAATCCTTTTTGTTGTCTCGTACCTATCGTTTGTTCGTTATCGTCCGGCAACAACTCCCCTGTCGCCGGATCGAGCTTGATAGCCAAGTCTAATTTTTTATCAATTTCAAGCAATGCAAAATCGTATCCTTTCGAGCAGACGTCGAGGACATCTCGAGAGAACGTTTCGGTCGCGTTGGTCGCGTTCTCAGTTTCGCTCGTCTCTGTGTTACTCGTGATGTCATCCGACCCGTGCAAAGAGGTTCCCAGAGGAGAGGGTTTAGACGCTTCGTCATTGTTTCGGGAAGGCGATGATGATGATGACGACGA
>MDSV01089928.1_pt1 | contig 10283 bp, 9 predicted proteins | sample 810851 | NCBI WGS metagenome assembly MDSV01 (sample SAMN05326640, study PRJNA326480) | marine metagenome | isolation source: seawater | place: Atlantic Ocean: North East | collected 2012
AGACGCGAATGCACCGCTGCTGTGACAAGAATACGCCATGATGATGATGATGATGATGATGATGATTCGCGAGTTTATGACGAAAATGTCGTCTTCGCTTAAAAAACCAAACCTCCTCTCCTCTTTTTGTCTTGCTTTTTTTTTCAATTTTGTTTTTAACAAGCAACAAGGGAGTCGTCGGTCATCGGTTTTTTTGTGTGATGGGTTTTTTTTTTGAATTTTTTTCTCGACTTTGACGAGAATAAAAATTTGAGTCGAAAGATGCCCCCCGCCGCCGCAAAAAAAAATCCGTCCTTTGGCGACCTTTCGAACCAATCAAAAAAAAGGAATTTATCTAAAGAGCGAAGAGGGTCGGGTCGGGTGCCTGGCTCGAAAAAAAATCTAAAAGTCCCTCCTTTATTTGGTTGGTTCCGTCATCACAATAATAATATATATCCCATCTTTTTGGAAAGAAGACGACGACGAAGACCAAGGCTTCGTGGGGGACGAGCGCGCGTGGGGCAGACGCTCCCTCGCACCCAACCGCCCCGGGTCTTCTTCTTTCGGTCTTTCGCGAGAGCACGCGCGGAAGAGAGAGAGAGAGAGAGAGAGAGAAAAAAAAAGAGCGCGTCGCTTCGAATTGAGAAAGAAAAAAGAGGAAAAGAGGGGAGTGACGAAACGACGCGTGGAGGTGCGCATCCTCGCATCGCTCGCGCATCATGAATGAAATGAACGAGGATGACGCGCAAATGAGGGTGAAAGAACACTTGAAGTTGATGCCCTCGAGGTACGTTAAAGATTTCTGCACTCCGCGAGATATCGCGTTGCACATGGAAGCGTTAGATGTCTCGAGAAGGAATAAAGGCGCATTCGCAGTCCGCAGCGGAGTGCAAAGAAAAACACGAGGGAGCACGGGAGAGGACGAAGAGGAGGAGGAAGAGAAAATCTTGGAGGACGACCATCATCGAAGAAGAAGCGAAGGCGAAGAAGCGACGACCACGACGCGTGCGGAGAACGAAGGCGCGCATTCGGAGTCAAACGGAAAGCGAAGAAGTCGGAAGAAACAAAGCCCGACGACGGATGCTACCAAAAGTCGCACGAATTTGACCCTCTGCGGCACACACGGAAAAGGTACAAATTCGCCAGACTCTATTTTATTGCCGGACTTTTCGAACGCCAACGCAGACGGTTTGAAAAATTCCACGGAAAGCACCACCTCTTCTGCATCTCTCTCGAGGTTCTACCACGAACGAGGACAACAAAATCATCAACAACAACAACAAATTGACCACGGACGAGGGATGAATGGTGGGAACATGACTTTTTGCGGCGCGTCGACAAGTTCGAGTGTGTATTCCGAGGAAGGATGCGAAGACTACTTTTCGGCAGCGCAGGCTATCGCAGAAGAACAACAACCGTTTTACTCCGTAGCGGTCGCGTGTAAAAATAGACCGAGAGTTTTAAGTGAGATAAGTACCGCAGTGAACGACTGCGGGTTGGACGTGCACGAGGCGCACATATACAACTTGAAAGACGGCTACGTGCTCGACGTTTTCACCGTCCACGGGTGGAAGAACGACGACGAGGAAGGGTTGTCGCAGGCGGTGGTGAAATTTTTAACGGCTGGTATCGTTCCAGAGAGAAGAGGATTAGGAGGATCCCCGTTTCCAACGAAAACTGATGTGAATAAAGTGTGCATGGAGTTGGACTCCTGCGAAATATACGACATCGACCCCGAAAGCGATCGACAAGGGTGGGGAGACTCAGACGACGAAGGAGAAGATCCTCTCAAAGTTTCAAACCAAATGTCAGACAGCGAACAAGATTCAAAGGATAATAATTACCATACAAACAACAATGACGACGATGACGACGACAACGTGGATGGTAAGAGAAGAGAAATCGAGGACTTGAACCGGAACCAGATTTCAGCACTCGACTCAACAAAATTGCTAGAAAGAGATGTTATCGAAGCGATGGAGAAATCAAGAAAGGATAACAAAGAGCCGGGGATTGATTCGAGAAAGTTGAGATTGATTCGAGAAATTGGATCGGGATCTTTCGGTGTCTTGTATAAAGGCGAATATCGAGGGAAGAAGGTTGCTGCAAAGTTTCCATCCGGAACGCACAACGATAATCAGAATCAACTGCGAGCGATGCATGAGTTCTTCAAGGAGCTATCCGTGTTATCAAAAGTCAAGCACGAAAACATCATTCGAATAGTCGGTGCAATGACCAAGATGCCAAGATTATGCATCGTGACGGAATACGTCGATAATGGGCCTTTAAATAACTATCTCGTAAATCAAGGTTCAAGCTTGAAGCTTGTGGCACAGGTGGAAATTGCGTGCGGGATTGCGCGTGGTATGGCCTATTTACATTCAAAGAATTTCATTCACAGAGATTTGAAAGCTTCGAACGTTTTGTTGCAATCTACGATGACTCCATCCATCGGTAATGGCGACGGGAAAGCAATATTGATGGATGCTCGGGGTCCTTTGCGACCGATTATTTGCGACTTTGGTTTATCCAGAGAAGTTGCGAAAGATGGAGTGATGACACCAGAAACTGGAACGTACCGATGGATGGCCCCGGAAGTAATCGCTCACTCAAGGTATTCAACCAGTGCCGATGTGTATAGCTTCGCAATTGTGTTATGGGAAATCGTTTGCGAAGGCCACGTTCCGTACCCAGAACACGCGCCTTTACAAGCGGCTGTTGCGGTGGTACAGAAAGGAATACGGCCAATTTTGCCATACAATTCCCATCCCATAATGACGAACGCAATGGAGCGATGCTGGATTTCCGAACCGGAAAATCGCCCGCGATTTACCGATTTAGTCATGGACTTTGAATCGCACATGCTCGGGTCTACGACAAAATTGAACCTTTTGCCTTCAAAATCTTTCTTCTCAAGGTTGAAGTCGATGTCGAGATCGAAGAAGAGAGACCGGATGTGATTGTACAAACACAAACATTATTATCAATAATGAGAATAATAATGAGAATAATAATAATGATGAGAATCAACTACTGTAGTTTAAAGTGTACCGGTACAAATGCTGTTGTACTACTTGAAAAATTGTGTACAAATAAATAAAGGGAGAAACAAACAAAAAGTTGCGCATACCGACCTAGCCGATTGTAAATAATAACGACAGCCGAATTGATTTATACTTTGCTTTAGGACTACTAAATATTTCTCTGCTATCTTAAACTTATGGCGAGCGAAACACGGAGCTCATCGACGGTCGAGAAGACGTCTTCTTCTTCACCTCGTCCCCAACAACTTCAAAATTTTTATACGTGTATCCAATCCACTCTGAATCTTTCTTTTGCTGAACCCCGCTCTCAACTTGACCTCCAGGAGACCCGCTTTTCTTTCCAGCCTTCTTGGCTGATTCTTTCGCCGCTTTCTCTTCTCTTTTCCTTTCCTCTTCCCTCGCCTTGTCCGGCGGATCTTCCTCAAAGTCCTCAAAATTCTGCGTGTCTAACTCCCCAGTCACCGTAGGCACATATGGCGCTTGCTCTTCGTAAATGTTCGTCCAATTGACCCCTTCAAAAAACGAGTGCTGCTTGATTTCATCCACCCCATTCGTTCCTAATCTGACTTCTACGTCGCACAACAGAGATTCAATCAAATCCTTTGCGTCGTCCGACAAGTTGACCTCCGGGGGGAACTTCAAGTGATGCCTCCAGTGGACGATTTTTCTGCATGTCGAAACTGGTTCATCGGAGTAAAACGGCGGGTACCCGACGAGCATCTCGTACATTATTGCACCAACGGACCACCAATCGCACTCTAATCCGTATCCTTTCTTCAGGAGTACCTCTGGGGCGACGTAATCGGGAGTACCAACCGTACTATATGCCAATCTTCTTCTATTTTTTTGCCACGTCGCTAATGTTTCTGAATCGTTCTTATTTTGTTGTTCCAACGATAACTTGTCAAAGTTTTCGCTCAAGTTTACGTCTTTATTTCCTAATAAAACCTGCGGATCCACCGGTTTACATAAACCAAAGTCCGTCAACTTCATGTGCCCGTCGCGATCTAAGAGCAAGTTATCTGGTTTGATATCTCTGTGAATAAAATTGTGACGGTGCACAGTTTCCAAGGCTAACACTGTTTGTGCGATGTAAAATCTTGTCACTTCCTCCGTAAGCGTATCTTTTCGCATCAATAAAGTCATCATGTCCCCACCTGGTAAATATTCCATCACCAAATACAAAAATTCCTCGTCTTGGAACGAATAAAAAAGTTTCACAACGGTTTGATCGTGCACATCTGCTAACAAGTTCCTCTCTGCTTTGACGTGGTCAATTTGGCCTCTTCGTACCATCTCTGTTTTCCTCAGCTTTTTCATCGCGTAAATTTTCCCGGTTAGCTTTTCTTTTACTAATCGAACTTCGCCGAACGCGCCTTTCCCGATTATCGTCAGCGGTTCGAAATCGTTCGGCGACATTTTTGTTCGTTTCAATCTTGTGTACATTCGTTCCTTTTCTTCTAACTCTTTCATCAGTGCTTCATTAAAATCTCCATTACCTTCCTCGTTATTGTCTAAATCCTCCGCGCTAACGTTCCCAGACGATAAAGCCCCACCGCTGTTATTAATGTTCAAAGCGTTACTCACGGTCCGCTCCATTCGGGTCCTTCTTTCCTTCCTCTCGCGTAAATCTTTCGCTTGTTTTTTGTACAGATTTTCAATGTACTCTTTCGCAGCTGCGGCTTTTTTCGAAGTGATTGGCGACATATTCTCTGACGACGGTGGATCGCTCTCTTGTCTGTATCCTTTCGCGCTCGCATTGCTGCTCGATTCTTTCTCGTTGTAGTTTGTAGACGTGCTTTTCTTCTTTACCGAATCGCTCAGAGCGGAAAACCAGGACTTTTTAGTATAGGAAGACGATGTCTGTTCGTTATCGTTTCCTCCTCCTCGTCCTCCCATGACGAATTGAATTTTTTTATTCCTTTTCGTTTAGCACGCGCTTCTCTTCCAACGTAAAGTAACGGAACGATTAATCGCAGACAGAGCGCAAAAGAGCGCAAAAGATCGGTGGTGGCTCTCCGTTTGGTTTTCTTCTCGCGTGAGAGAGCGTGAGAGAGGGAAAGATAAATAGCGAAGTTGCTGAAAAAGTAGATCTCACTCATAAATCGTCTTTTCGAAGGTGTCGAAAAAAATCGGTCGCATTAGGTTCTTAATAATTTGAGCACCCACCAGTGCGAAAACTCTCACGAGCACAAAACCGCGTATTTTACTACTTTCACTACACGTACTTTAAAACTACAAGCATTTCTTCTTCTTATTCTTATTCTTCTTATTCTTCTTCTACATTATCTAGACTTTGACTCTGTCAATATGCAAATACGTATCACCCATCCATGCCGGTTTCTTCGCAAAACAAACAATAGTTGTTCAAAACTTTATACATCAACGACCCAGGCGTGGGAACTAACTTTACGGTGATTTTATTCCAATAGTGAAACAAGTACGTTTCTCTTTTCATGCGTTCCCAGACGGCGTGTTGATCGGCTGGGTCTTCGTCGGTGAAATATTTCCTCACTTTTGCCCAGTGAATAGGATAGAAACCGATGGTGGGTAAAATTTGCAACTCTGGGCCTTGAGGGAATCTTGCGGCGACCCGGGTGACTAACTGCGGACCGTTCCAACCCCAACTATCGATTCTATACGTCGTGTTAAACTCTACCATGCACTCATGGATGAACGCAGAGCCTTTTCGAAAGGCTAAAACAGCCCCGTTGAGAACTTTTGCCTCACCTCTTTCGTCGGCTAACTCAGTCCCAACCGCATTGTGCAGATTATCCAACTCTCTCATGACGACGACGTCGGTATCTAAATAAACGCCACCGTACTTCCATAACGTGGCCAAACGAATTATCTCTGTGATATGAGAGAAAAAGTATTCCCCATTCTTCCACTTATCGATACCTTGATACCATGCCTCCGCCGGGGTACCGCGAATAAGATATGGAACATCTGGTCGTTCCACGATAATGTTATATCCTAAATCCCAAAAGCGTTGGAAATGATCCAACTGCATGGTCGGTGAGTAAACTATCAGACACGCACCCGGGTGGAACTTTAAAGTCGACTCAACCGTTCGTCTGTATCGTAAACTAAACTTTGCCGCACTCGTTGTCCACGCAAGGAAGAAATTCAACGTACAGTTTGATTTGGCCATGAACCGTTCGACTCTCGAATCTCCCTCTGCGACTGGCGAGAAAACGCCCGCATGTTCCGCTCTTTTGTTGTTGCTATTTTTTGAAGTCGATGATAGAGACGAAGGACTAGTATTTGCACTAGTATCCATGAAGACTTTCGCCAACCACGAAGCACCTACGGCTAATACAACCATCATCACGATTCCAAATACAATTCCAAACAGAGTTTGTTTTCGAAACGTCCTTTTCGAGGGCGAGAAATCCTTCTTCTTCATACTACTATTCTTGCTGTTATTGTTACGAGCATATACTCCGCCATGGACTCCGTCGTGTAAATGTCCACCAGAAGAACCAGAAGAAGATCGAATGTGATGAATAGCCCCTCTTCTTTGACGAGTGAAGTGAGAGGAGTGCAAGGCTTCATCACCACCGACGTTATTATTATTATCGTAACTCGGATTCAGATTTAAACGATGTCCTCCTCCTCCTCCTCCTCCTCCTCGTGGGTTGTACATGTTGATGCCCCTTCTGTGCGCGTCTCAACTTTGAAGGAGGAGTGACGGATTGACGACGACGACGAAATCTTCAGGAGGAGGAGTGTTTTTCTTCGATTTTTTTCTTCAGTTTTTCTCATCGGCATTTTGATTTTTGCAAAACATTCCACTTTTTGCACGAACGCGTCCACGATGATGATGAGCATCACCACCTCCTCTCTTTCCTCGCGGTTCGGCGCATCCGTTCCCTCGTCATCGTCGTTTTCCTCGCTGAGACGACACCGTCATCACGATCGTGGCGCTATCGTCATCGAAAATGCTGGGAAGAAGAGCGCGTTTCGTCTCTCCAACAACAAACGAAAAGCGAAAAAAATGAAGCAGGAGGAAAAAGAGGAAGTGAAGCGAGCGTTCGATGGGGCGGGATTATCGCCGGAAGAGAGAGTATCTGGAGCAAAACACAAAGCCAGACGATGGTTGGGGCAACATTTCTTGATAGATCATTCGGTTTTAATCGACGCGGTGCGAAGCGCGGACGTGAAGAAAGAGGACGTTATTTTAGAAATTGGACCCGGGACTGGGAATCTCACTGCGGAGTTGTTACGGACCGGGTGTAAAGTCATCGCAGTAGAGAAGGATAGAAATTTAGCGAAAAACTTAGGAGAGACGTTAGGTAAAGAGTATGGAGAAGATGAGTTGGAAATTATCGAGGAGGATTTTATGAAGTGGAAAGACTTGGATACGAAGTTTGTAGATTTGATAGAGGGAAGCGAGAGAAGAGCGAAAGTTGTCGCGAACATTCCGTATAACATCACGACCGATATATTGAAACGATTACTCCCCATGGGCGATACGTTTGAAGATTTAGTGTTTATGTTCCAAGAGGAAGTCGCCAGACGCTTAGCTACTGAGGAAAGAGACGAGAAGATGATTGAAAACGAACAAATCAAGAAGAAGAAAAAAAGCAACTCGGATTTTCGCGCCATGTCAGTTCGCACGGCGTATTACTCTAAATCACGATACATTCGGCCAGTCGCGAAAGGTTGTTTTGATCCTCCACCAAACGTGGAAAGTTGTTTAATTGGATTCAAACTGAAAAGGAAAGAAGACTTGTTGAAAATTAACGGCACCGATAAGCAGTTTTTCACGTTCGTTCAGAACTGTTTCGCGCAGAAACGCAAAATGTTGAAGAACAACTTACGAGCGACGTGCGATGCGGAAACGATTGATTTAGCTTTGGAAATGCTTGGGAGAGGCGAGAAAGTTCGTCCGCAGGAATTATTCATGGAAGATTATGTCGAGTTGTTTAATTTCGTGCGAGAGGAACGGAAAGTTGAAATCGAAGAAAAGGATGAGGAAGACGAAGACGAATGAAGAATGAAGAAAATTTAGTTAGTAAATAGGTGTAGTTTGGATATCTAGAATGTATTTTAATCTATGTATTATTATTGATGAGGAAGACGACGACGAATGAAGAATGAAGAAAATTTAGTTCGTAATTAGTTTGGATATCTACAGTAGAATGCACCTGGTATTTTAATCTATGTATTATTATTAATCTAATCCGCTTGCTGCTATTTTATCCTTCTGAAACTTTTCCTTCATCGCCGCTATTCTCTTGGTCACTTCTGGATCTTCTTCCTCTCCGTTTCCGATGCCGGCTTCTTCCGCTTTCCTCTTTCCTTCTTTTACTTTCGTTATGATTTTCTCCGACAAGTTCGTGTTCCACCAGATGGGTCCGCCCATTATTCCATCTCCAGAAAAGCACGAAATGCAACCGGTTTTCACGTTCGGGGTTAATCTCGCTTGCCCGCTTCGTTGCGCTATGGGTACTCTGCAAATACTCGTCGTTCCAAAATTCGTCGCACTCTTTTGTATGCACAGCAAAGAACATAAGATCTCGTACCCAGGTTTCCTCCATTTCGATATCAAAGCCTGATCGGCAATCTTTTCTCTCACCAGATAATCGTACAGTTTTCGGTCCATCACTTTCTTCTTGTACATCAAATCGAAAATAAACCGATTCTTCTCCCAATGAATTCGGTGGATTCTCCACGTCAATTCGTTCTTTCTTTTCCCTTCGTGTTCTTCGCTGACGGCATCTCTCATTTGCGCTTCGAAGTCTTCGATGGTATCTTCGATCAAGTCCCAACCATCTGGAGGCTGTTTCCCTTTGAGCCTTCGTCTGAACGACATTTCTCTCTTTCTTCCTTCCTTCCTTCCTTTCTTTCTTCTCGACACCAATTGTGGCGTCGTCGTCGTCGCGACTTTTTTTTTCGTCTTTCTTTCTTACATTTGAGTTTTTCTTGAGAGCTCGATACAAGAAGAAAGAAAGAAAGAAAGAAAATAGGCACGAGTACATGTAAGTATATTTGAAAAGAGTCTATCGTTACTATTATTTCGATGCTAACGGCACTTTGTCGTTGTTCTTATTCTTTTCGTTAATGAACTTCTCCATGTCTCCGGAATCGTTCGCTTTCCATGCGATATCTAAACTCGTCATGCTCTCTCTCAACAGCTTGAGTTCGTTTTCGAAAGTATCGCCTAAAGCGCTCGCGCCTGGGTTACCGCCTAGAACTAACGTTTTCAGATTTGCGAAGATTGATTTGTGTTTTCTGATAGACTCTGCAAAGAAAGTCAGCTCTTCGAGTTCCATACCACACGCGCCAACGTCCAGGTATTCGCATAGACTGCTGAAAGAAGTCGTTTCCGCAGCACCGATGTCCTCAAAGAGTTTCGAAATTTTTTCTTTCGATTTCAGTAAGTTTACGTTTTCAAAACACGAGAGTCTTTTAATCTTCGTTTTTCCAAATAGCAAGCGTTTCAAAATAGTCACATCGCTCAGATTGTTACCACTGACATCTATTTCGAGCATGTTTTGACAAAATCCTCCTTGAATAGCGCCGGCGAGTTGCGCGACTTTCCAGTCACCGAGAGCATTTCCACTCAGATTTACAATTTCAACTGACTCTGCGAAATCGCTCAAAAGGAAACCAACCACGGCGTTTGTTTTACTGTTATTATCATTTAATGCGCAATTTGCGAGCGAGATTTCGACGATACCACTTTCCTCATTTTTATTTGTTCTCTTTGCCCTCGAGATGCCTTTCAATAGTTCGTAGGCGCCAACTTTTGTCCCATCTAAGATCATTCGTTTCAACGATTTGTTCTTCACAAACCCTTGGCCAAGCGCGTTCATCATCGCAGTCGTCTTTTTAACTTTTTCCTCTTCTCTTTTCTTGTCTTTTTCTTTTTTCCCGCTCTCGTTATCGGCATTGTCGGCGTTACTTTCATTTTTCTCTCCAACGCCATCGTCATCCCACTCTTCCAAACTATAACACTCCAACCTCCCGTTCGTAAATGTGAACACTTCTAAGCTACACTTTTCATCTTTCAACTCCTCCGCGAGTGCAGATGCGCTCGCCTCTCCTAAAGACATCTCCGACATTTCCAGCGTCTTGACTCTGTTTCGTATCGCTCCGCTGCGAAAAAACATTTCCATAGCTGTTAGCGTAGTAGTCGTGGTATCGTTTTTACTGCTGATGCCATCGCTCAGACTCCCGTTTCTATTCAATATCAACTCTTCTAATCTTTTAAATTTTCCGGATTCAAAAGCGTCCGATACTTTCCCGAAC
>MDSV01155893.1_pt1 | contig 10283 bp, 11 predicted proteins | sample 810851 | NCBI WGS metagenome assembly MDSV01 (sample SAMN05326640, study PRJNA326480) | marine metagenome | isolation source: seawater | place: Atlantic Ocean: North East | collected 2012
AAGGTCAAACAGGTCAACAACTATTACTCGGCGCTTATTCTGCTATGAATAGACAAGTTAATAGAGGAAAAATAAAAATGTATACACGTCATGAGATGCTAGAGTTAGTAATCGTTGATGGCAAGGCTCGAGGTATTATTGCTAGAAATTTAGTAAGTGGTAAACTAGAAAGGCACGCTGCCCATGCGGTTGTAATAGCTAGCGGTGGATATGGGAATGTTTTTTTTCTATCTACAAACGCAATGGGAAGCAATGTAACAGCAGCCTGGAAAATTCATAAAAAGGGTGCATATTTTGCAAACCCTTGTTTTACACAAATACACCCAACTTGCATTCCAGTTTCTGGTGAAAATCAGTCCAAATTAACATTAATGTCAGAGTCATTAAGGAATGATGGGAGGATTTGGGTGCCTAAAAATAAAACTGACGTTAAAAAAATAATAGCAAAAGAACTTAAACCAACTGAAATTAGAGAAGAGGATAGGGATTATTATCTAGAACGAAGATACCCCGCTTTTGGAAACCTTGTCCCTAGGGACGTAGCTTCGAGAGCAGCAAAGGAAAGGTGTGACGCGGGATATGGTGTAAATAAAACAGGTGAGGCGGTTTATTTAGATTTTTACTCTGCCATTATAAGGTATGGAAAAGAACAGGCTCACACAAAAGGTTTAGATGAAAACAATAAGGGTCTTATAGAAAAATTAGGCAAAGAAATTATTAAGCAGAAATATGGAAATTTATTTGAAATGTATGAAAAAATTACAGACGAAAATCCATATGAAGCACCAATGATGATATATCCAGCTGTTCATTATACAATGGGCGGAGTTTGGGTTGATTATAATCTAATGACTTCAATACCCGGTTGTTATGCTATAGGAGAGGCAAATTTTTCTGATCATGGCGCAAATAGATTAGGCGCCTCAGCATTGATGCAAGGATTGGGCGATGGGTATTTTGTTCTACCTTATACAATTGGAGATTATTTATCTTCTGATATTAGAACTGGAAAGATTTCCACTGACTTGCCAGAATTTGAAGTTGCTGAAAAAGAGGCTTTCGATAAATTAAATTACTTTATTCAAAACAAGGGCTCTAAGCCAGTTGATTATTTTCATAAAAAATTAGGGAGAATTATGTGGAATAAGTGTGGAATGTCCAGAAATAAAAAGGAGCTTCTTGAGGCAATTGGTGAAATAAAAAAATTAAAAGAAGATTTTTATAAAAACGTGTTTGTGCCAGGTGAATTATTTGATTTTAATGAGGAGTTAGCAAAGGCAGGTAGAGTAGCGGATTTTTTAGAGCTTGGGGAGCTTTTTGCTAAAGATGCTTTAGAAAGAGAGGAGTCTTGTGGGGGTCACTTTAGAGAAGAGCATCAAACTAAAGAGGGGGAAGCGCTAAGAGACGATGAAAATTATAATTTTGTTTCTGCTTGGCAATTTAATGAAAATTCTGAACCAACATTGCATAAAGAAATTTTAAAATTTGAAGAAGTGAAGTTAAAATCAAGAAGTTATAAATAGAAAAAAAATGAAACTTAATTTAAAAATTTGGAGACAAAAAAATAATAAATCAAAGGGCATGATCCATGATTATGTGTTAGATGGAGTTGAAGAAGATATGTCATTTTTAGAAATGCTAGATTATTTAAACAACAAGCTTTTAAATGAAGGGAAGGAGCCAGTTGCTTTTGATCATGATTGTAGGGAAGGTATATGTGGCTCTTGCTCATTATTTATTAATGGTGTTGCCCATGGCCCTGAAAAGGGGACGACCACATGTCAGCTTCACATGAGAAAATTTAAAGACGGAGAAACAGTATATGTTGAGCCCTTTAGAGCAAAAGCCTTTCCTGTAATTAAAGATTTAATAGTGGACCGCTCTTCATTTGACAGAATTCAACAATCCGGCGCATATATTTCAGTTAATACGTCAGGAAACACTCAAGATGCGAATTCTATTCCAATTCCAAAACAAAACGCAGATGATGCTTTTAATGCTGCTACATGTATTGGTTGTGGCGCTTGTGTTGCTTCTTGTAAAAACTCCTCTGCTATGCTGTTTACTTCAGCTAAGGTTTCTCAGTTTTCTTTACTTCCTCAGGGCCAGGTAGAAAGAGAGGCCAGGGTTTTAAATATGGTAAATCAAATGGATATAGAGGGTTTTGGGGCCTGCACTAATACTGGCGCCTGTGAGGCTCAGTGCCCAAAAGGTATTTCTGTAAAAAATATTGCAAGAATGAATAGAGAATATATAATGGCTAATGTAAAAAAATAATACACATATAGAAAACCATATACTTACTTTATCAAAACATCAACTTCCCAATTTTCTTTAATAAAAATTGTGTCTTGATAAAATAAAATTTCTTCTGGTGGTTTTAAGAACTTAATGCTTCCGCTATCCCAGTAATTATTTTCGTTTGCGTCTTCAAACATTCTGAATTTATATACACCTATAGGAAGACTATCAATTTTAGTTGAATTATTTAAAACATTTAAGCATAAAAAGGTTGTGTCATTTTTTAATAATTCTCCAATGTAATTCTTGTTTTTTACTAAATTTTCATCAAATATTATATTTAATCTGCCAATAGGAATAGAATCTGATATTTTATTTTTCTTATAGCAATCAGGCGTTATATTTTTTTGGATATCATTTTCAATAAATAGATAAATGTTTTTTTCGATTTCTGATGATAAATCAATTTGAATAGGAATAGAAACAGGCTCCTTCGATTCATATGTTGTGTTTTTATTTAGGTCTTGATGGCCATATAAATAATACTTACCATTTTCAAGATTTGAAAGGCTAAATTCCCCGTCATCATCTGAAAAAACAAAATAATCTGGTTTAACTTTTCTAATGATTGAGTCAAAATCTGGTAATATTATATTTTTAAATAGACCAATTCTTGCCCCTGATTGGGGTATATTAGTTTTTAAGTCAATAATTTTTCCTGTTATTTTACAGCTGTCAATTTTTTCACCAGTAGAAAAAATATATTTTAAATTCTTATAAGCATTACCCTCATTCAAATCAACAATTGAATTGTTAAAATTTATAGTATAAGTGGTGTTGTTTTTTAATTGTTCGACCAACTCTACAACAATAGACTTTCCTTTAGTTTTAATTATGGGGGCGGGGTCAATAGTTGGAAAGAAATTAATTGAGCTCAAATTATCAATTTTTACATATTCATCAAACGTAATAACAACTTCTTTAGATTGAAAATTTATAGAATTTTTTTCTGGCGAAATACTAATGACTTTAGGTGCACTTTTATCAATATCCCCGCCAGTTGGCATTATAATATTTGCGCATGAAGAAAGAAAAATAACAAAACACATATAGAAAACCATATTTATCATGCCAATAGAGATAAGTCAAGTTCGTATTTCATAAGGTCGATGTTTTTAATGGTGACAGAAATATTTTTTCCTAAAAATAAACTTTCACCATTTTTTTTATCAATAATTTCATTTTTATTATTATTATAATAATAATTTCCTGATTTTTTTAGAGAAGATAAAGGTATTAAGCCTTCACAAAGATATTCATTTAACTCTGCATATACGCCCCAATCTTTAACAGAAGTAATTGTTGCTTGTGTCACTATATCTTTTTTATCTTTAATTAACCAAAGTAGCAAGAATTTCATATAATCTCTTTCTGCTTTTATAGCGTTTCGTTCTTTTTTTGAAGAAATCTTGCATAAATCTTCTAAATCTGCTGTATTGGTTTTTTCTTTTTTTATAATATAATTTAGTTGCCTGTGAGCTAATACATCGGGGTACCTTCTAATTGGTGATGTGAAGTGACTATATTTTTTAAAACCTAAGCCAAAATGACCAATATTTTTTGTTGAATACTCTGCTTTACTCATTGAACTCAAAACAAGTTGATTAATTAAATATTTACAATTTTCAGATTTAACCCTTTTCAATAAACTATTTATTTTTGTAGCTAAATTTTTGTTATTGTAATCAAAATTTATTTCCATAGTAGTTAGAAATTTTTTTGCATATTCTAGTTTTTCCAGATCTGGATAATCATGTATTCTATAAATACCGTTAAATTTTTTGTTGTAATATTCACATACATATTTATTTGCAAGAAGCATAAACTCTTCAACTAATTTATTAGTGTTTAAGGGCTCTTTATAGTATGGTTTAATAGGCTTTTCTTTTTCAAAGGCAATTCTAATTTCTTTTTTTTCAATAATAACTGACCCATTTTGTATTCTTTTAGTTCTTAATTTTTCTGAAATACAATTTAATGTAAATAATTCTTTATAAAATTTACCCTCTCGTTTATTTAATGTTTCTTGCGCCTCTTCGTACGTAAACCTTTTTTTAGAGTTTATAACCGTTTTGCCAATCCAATTTGACAAAACCTTTCCATTTAAATCAATGTTAAATACTATTGAAAAACATAATTTATCCTCTTTGGGCCTAAGTGAGCAAAGTTCATTTGCTATTTTTTCAGGTAACATAGGAATGACTTTATTTGCTAAATAAACTGAGCAGCCCCTTTCACTTGCTTCTTTATCAATAGTTGTGTGTGGCTTTACATAATGACTAACATCGGCAATATGCACACCAACTTCGAAAATGTTTTCTTTTATTTTTTTTACTGACAATGCATCATCAAAGTCTTTGGCGTCTGCAGGGTCAATAGTAAAACAAATATGATTACGAAAGTCATTTCTTCTTTTTAGCTCATCAGGTTTTATATTGTGGCTAAGCTTATTTACATATTTGATGGTTTCAGGGCTAAATTCTTCCTTTATATTATGCTTAATGGTTATTGATTTCATTTCTGAATTTAGGTCCCCGCTTATTCCAAGGATTTTTGTTATTTCTCCAAAAGGACTTTTCGCTCCCTCTGGCCAGTCTAATAATTTAACAATTACTCTATCGTTATGACCAGCCTTTAAGCACTTTCCGCTTGGTATATAGAAGTCTGTTTTTAAATATTTTTCAATTGGGACAACAAAAGAGGTGTTGTTTTTTTTATATAATGTTCCCACAAAAGATTCTTTTGATCTTTTTACAACTTCCACTACTTTTCCTATTATTTTACTTTTTTTAATTTTGTATAATTTAATAACTACCTTATCATTTATTAAAGCGCTTCTTAAAAATTTTTTAGGGATGGGAGTTAATTTGTTTGTTAGATTACATTTGCAGTAAAATTCTTTTCTGCCACCATATGTTAATATTCCAGTTACAAAATTTGCTTTTTTTTTCTCTTCATAAAAAAATTTAAATTTTTCGGTTTGGATTATTTTTTTATTTTCACAAAGTTGATTTAGAATTGCAACTAAGTCTATATTTTTATTAATATTAAATTTTAATTTTTTTCTAATTTGCTTGTAGTTAAGCGGAATTTTTGAATCAGTTAAAATCTGAAATATTTCAGATTCTAATAATTTTATTTTTTTATCCTTAAAGTTCTTCATGATTAATTTAAACAATATAGTTAAATTTGCGATATAAATTTATGCTGACGTAGCTCAGGGGTAGAGCACTTCCTTGGTAAGGAAGAGGTCGGGAGTTCAAATCTCCTCGTTAGCTCACAAAGTTTTTATGAAAAAGTTTATTTTTATTTTTTTAATTTTTACTCAAATTTCATGTGAAAAAGATGAATTGTCAGAAATTTCTGATAATAATGAAGCAAATAGCTTGATTGAGGTTACAGTATTTATGTTTGAGCTTTGCCCAGTTGCTCAGTACATGACCCTACCTTTAAGAGATTTACATGAAGAATTTGCATCTAAAAATATTATATTTAAAGCAGTTTTCCCAAATCTTATATCTACTCAAGAGACAGTACTTAACTTTTCAAATAAATACTCCATTCCTTTTATTTGTATTCTCGACGAGAATCAAGAAATGGTAAATCAATTTAATGCAAGTGTTTATTCTGAAGTTTTTGTGCATTTTTCAGGTAATTTAGTTTATAAAGGAATGGTTAACGATAGTTATTTAGCCCTTGGACAATGGAGTCCGCCAGAGAATCACTATCTTTATGATGTTTTAAGTCTATTAGTTCAGGGTGAGAAATTGAAATATTTTGAGAATAATGCGATTGGTTGTAATATTTAAAATAAAAAAATGAAAAGAAAAAAAGAAATAAAAGAAAAAAAATCATATATAGAAAGCTATATATGTTCTTTTTGTTTTTTAGTTTGTTCAGTTGTTTTTTCTCAAGGCGCTCTTCAGATATCGCCAGCTGTAGTTGCTGGATGTTCGGGTTCTTTACAGGGCTACTCATTAGTTAGTTTAAAGTCAGAATTTACTTTGGGTCAAATTGCTATTAATAATTTAGTTTCGGATAATTTTATTTTAACTCAAGGTTTTCACCAGCCAAACTTAGGAGTAATATCTATATTTGAGGAAAAAATGACTAATATTAGTATATACCCTAACCCAACTAGTGATATATTGAATATAGATTTATTTGGCTTTGATGATCCTCAAGTTCAAATGCAGTTAGTTGATTTAAATGGAAAAATTATCATTTCAGACTTTATTTCAACAAGCACAAAAAAACATCAAATAAAAACTAGTAATTTAAAAATAGGCTCCTATATATTAGAAATAACGGGTGAGAAGGAAAAAGATTCTTTTATAATTCAAAAATTAAAATAATTTAAAATGAAAAAAACAAATTTACTTTTAATATTTTCTATAATAATTACATTATGTTGTTCTGCGCAAGCTCCCCACACATTTTCGTATCAAACTGTAGTTAGAGATGTAAATTGGGGAATTATGCCCAATACAGATGTAAGTATTTTAATTAGAGTATTAGAAGATTCAAATTTTGGATCAGTGATATATTCTGAGGAACATTTTGTCGAAACCTCCCCAATTGGTTTGGTAAATTTAGAAATAGGAGGCGGCCAAAACTATTCTGGTTCTTTTGACGATATTGATTGGGGAAATCACTCTTATTTTTTGGAGGTTTCTGTAGATATTAATGCTGGAAATAATTATATATTAATGGGGAGCACTCAATTAAAGAGCGTGCCTTATGCGCTTTTTGCTGAAACTAGTGCAAACCCGGGAAACCCTGGACCTCCCGGTGAACAAGGCCCGCAAGGCCCGGCAGGTTCTCAAGGTTTACAAGGCCCACCAGGAAACCCTGGGCCACAGGGTCCCCAGGGACCAGTGGGGGTTGGATTAGAGGGCCCCGAAGGCCCACCAGGAAACCCTGGGCCACAAGGTCCCCAGGGGCCAGTAGGAGTTGGATTGGAAGGTCCCGAGGGTCCCCCAGGATTAAATGGTTCTGATGGAGTTTCGATTCAACAAGTTGATATTATTAACGGTGAATTGATCGTTACGTTTTCTAACGGCGATATTCAGCCTCCTATTCCGATAGATTTTCCAAGCCCTTCAACAGTTTTAGATCCAAGTCAATATGATTTTAATTTCTCTTTATTTCCAGGTCAGCTTACCCTAGAAATAGTAGATCAAGCAATTTTAGATTATTTTATCCAGTTTGGGTTCTATTATAAAGTTTTTGATGAAGATGGTATTAAAATTGGTGAAAACAATGTAACTCAGAATGTGGAAACATATACAGAGTTTCTTACACCATCTATTTCATATAACTCGGGAGAACTATATACTTTTCAAATTAGCTTCATGACATCAAACGGTTTAATGATTTTAAATCAAGTTCTTGAGGCCCCATAAGTATGTCCTACAGGTTTTTTAAAACTATTAACTTATTTGAACTACCAAAAATCCAATCTTTATTTTTGAGTCATGGTATAAAATTTAGAATTAAGGATTTATATAATCATAACTTAACAGCTGGCTGGGTGGATCCATTTTGTGTCAATAATGAAAGAAATTTATATGTTAAGGATAAAGATTTTAAAGTAGCTAAAGAAATCATAAATAAATTAAATAAAAATTGAAGATTTTTCAGGAAACAATTGAAATCAAAAATTTAAAAAGAGGCATACATTTGATTACTCATCAAATTACAGAAAGTATTTCTGGTTTAAAGTTAATTGAAAAAGGGACTATGCATTTATTTTTACAACATACATCAGCTTCTTTGACCATAAATGAAAACTTCGATCAAACGGTAAGAAAAGATATGACTACTTATTTCAACAAAATTGTCCCTGAACAAGAACCGTATTTTAAACATAATTTTGAGGGAGATGATGATATGCCAGCCCACATCAAGTCAACAATGATAGGTAATGAGTTAACTATTCCGATCACAAACGGTAGTTTGAATCTAGGAACCTGGCAAGGTATATATTTGTATGAACACAGAAACGTTCCGCGCAAGAGAAATATAGTTGTTACAATTTTCGGCTTTTAATTTCGATTAATTTTAAATCCAATCTTTCTTCTATCAACTTCTTTTGCGCTCTCTTTTATCTCATTTGTTGTACAAGCCGAAACTCTAATATTCAATCCAAAGTGAAAAGCTAAAAGATCATGGTATTTTTTTTCTGATTCTGAAAAAGATCCATCATATCTTGCAATTTGTCTAATTTGTAAAAGGATGTGTTCTTTTTCAATTAGTGAAAATATATTTTCTTTTTTTAAGTAGTCTATCATTGAAAACATAATATTAAGTTCTTCTTCCTTTGATGGCTTATTTTCTTTTATCCACTCTTTTGTTTCAGAAATAATAGCCTCACTTGTTTTATTATTCCCTGTCCACTTGTTTAAAAAAACAATAATTTGATTTATTTGAGATTGATTGAAGCTTTCCTCAGTTTTTGTTGCAAAAGAGTAGTAAATGTAGTATAAACAATGTAAAGGACTTAGTTCTTTTTTCCTTCCGTTCATTTTATTTTTTAATTAGCGGTTAAAATTGTTATTTGAGCAATAATAATTGCGTATATTTAATTAATAATAAATATAACACTAATAATGAAAAAAGGAACTGTAAAGTTTTTTGATGAAGACAAAAGATTTGGATTTATCACTGAAGATGACTCTGAAAAAGAGCACTTTGTTCATGCTACTGGATGTGTAGACAGAATAACTAAAGGTGATTTAGTTGAGTTTGAATTAGCAGAGGGTCAAAAAGGAATAAATGCGGTTAATGTTAAGTTAGCCCAATAATATAACCCGAAATTTTTTAATTATATTCTTCAGCTTTGTTATATAAAATAAAGCAAGTTACTCTATGCCAGTTTTTGAAATAAAATTTGAAGAAATAACAGATAGAAGTACTTTATCTATTGATGAATTAGAATTAATTAGAAAGGCAGAAGAGATATTACAAAAAGCTTATTCTCCTTATTCTAAATTTAAAGTTGGCACTAGCTTATTATTAGAAAACGGATTATTCCTTGTAGGAAATAATCAAGAAAATGCCTCTTTTCCTTGTGGAATATGTGCTGAGAGAGTTGTGTTGTCTTATGCAAAAGCAAATTACCCTCATCTTAAAATAAAAAAAATAGCAATTACAACAACCGCGGAAGACTTTGAAGTTAAAAGCCCTGTTGCGCCTTGTGGAATGTGTAGACAAGTAATTCTTGAATATGAGCTGAAACAAAATTTTCCAATTGAGATCCTTCTATTTGACGCTGAAAAATTATTAAAGTTTAAACAGGCAAAAGATTTATTACCTTTACATTTTAGTGAAGATAGGTTAAAAAGAAAATAGATGAAAAAAGTAATAGTATTGTTTTTAATTAGTCTAAATAGTTTTTCTCAAATCGCTATTCCAGATATTAATTTTGAAAACAAATTAGTTCAATTAGGCTATGACAATGTGCTAGATGGGCAAATAGGTATTCAGGAAGATATCATTAGTCTCGACTTGTCTGGTGCTCTTATTCAAGATTTAACAGGTATAGAGGCTTTTCCGGCTTTATTGTATTTAAATGTTTCTTTTAATTTACTAACGCAAATTAATTTATCTGAATTATATAGTAATTATTCTACTTATTATGAAAATATGTTAGTGTATCCACCATTTATAGAAATAGATGTCCAATTTAATCCTCAGCTTAATTATATAAATTTATCAAGTTATATACCTTTACACAATTCATCATTTAGTTTGATGGGAACAGCCGTTGTTTGCATAGAGTCTAATTATTCTTACTTTTGGAGCGAGGCTTTCAATTCTTGGGAGTCTTTTTTTGCTAATGATTGTGGGTGTACTAATCCTGAGGCACTAAACTTTAGTTTTTCAGCAGACGGAGATGACGGTTCTTGTATAATAAGTGGATGTACAGATGAATTAGCATGTAATTATAATGAATTAGCAAATGAAGACTTTGAAGGTCA
>MDSV01215447.1_pt1 | contig 10283 bp, 9 predicted proteins | sample 810851 | NCBI WGS metagenome assembly MDSV01 (sample SAMN05326640, study PRJNA326480) | marine metagenome | isolation source: seawater | place: Atlantic Ocean: North East | collected 2012
GCGGGGCTTTCAATGGTGTTTACCGGGCACCGTCATTTCCGTCACTGAGGTTTTCGTTGCCGGGGTACACCGGCTCAAGAGTTTTCATATCTGGCCGTAAAATGCTGAAGCTAGGAGTTAACATTGATCACGTGGCTACCCTCAGGCAGGCCCGCTACGCTACAATGCTGGAATCGAACAATGCGGAGCCTGACATCGTAATGTCCGCCCTGGCAGCGAAGAGAGGAGGAGCGGACTCAATAACCATGCATGTGCGAGGGGATAGAAGGCATGTGCAGGAAGAGGATGTGTTTCGCGTTAAGGAAGCATGTAACCTGCCGGTCAATTTTGAGATGGCCAGTACGGCTGAGATGGTGGCAATGGCTCTCAGGCTGCGTCCTGAATTTGTATGTCTGGTCCCAGAAAACAGGCAGGAGATCACCACAGAGGGAGGGCTTGACGTTTCCGGGCAAAGAGAGACTCTTCGTGCAACGGTGGGAACTCTGAAAGATGGGGGAAGCAAGGTGAGCATGTTCATCGACCCAGATGAAGAGCAGGTCAGAGCGTCACGGAATATTGGGGCCGATATGGTTGAGCTGCATACCGGTTCGTTTGCCAATTGTGAAGGAGCGATGAGGAAGGAAGAGCTTGCCCGGTTGGCAGCAGCTGCACGAGTTGGCAATCAACTGGGTCTGTGTATTAATGCGGGGCACGGTATCAACTACGACAATCTAGAAGAGCTTTTCGAAATCCCTCATCTGGTAGAGCTCAACATCGGACATAGCATCGTATCGCGAGCTGTCATGACGGGGATGGAGCAGGCCGTGCGGGAAATGGCGGTGATTATGGGGCGATATACGGTGGAACAATGAAGGTCTTCGGGATTGGTATCGACGTGATCGAAATTGAGCGAGTTGAGAAAGCCATTGAGACTTTCGGCGACCGCTTTCTTGCTCGGATCTTTACCGTGGATGAGCGGGACTACTGTCTGAGACAGAATCGTCCTGCTGTTCATTTTGCCGCTCGCTGGTCCGCAAAAGAGGCGACGTCAAAGGCTCTGGGGACGGGCATCGGAGAGTTGCTTTCTTGGGGAGATATGGAAGTTGTTCGCCGGCAATCAGGGGAGCCGGAGATGGTTTTGAGTGGCGACGGGCTGGCGTTCTGTAGCCAGCATGGGATCGATCAGATCAAGGTCAGCCTCACTCACGCCAAGCATTATGCGGCAGCGAATGCAGTTGCGCTTACTACGTCCTAAGCAGGGAGGCTGCTCTCGTTTCAGAATGTTCGAGGCTAGGGGAGGGAAAGTAGTATTTCCCGGATAATCTTTGCAGCGAGGATGGACGAGCGGCCAGTTGGATCGAGTTCGGGAGCTAATTCGACAACGTCACAGGCCACGACACTGTGCCAGGGTATTGCTGCAAGTAATTCTTCCAGTTGTTGCCAGTTGACCCCTCCCGGTTCCGGAGTTCCCGTTCCAGGTAGGTCTGCCGGGTCGAGGAAGTCGAGGTCCAGAGTGAGGTAAAGAGGTAACCCCTCTACTGTTTTCAATGCACTGGAAAGTGAGTCTATGTCAGGAGGGACAAGGCAGCCAGACTCTCGGAGGTCGTCGAACTCAGTTGAGCTGCCTGAGCGGATGCCGCACTGTAAAATTCGAGAGGGTGGGATCATGTCGCGAATACGCCGCATGCAGCAGGCATGACTCCACTGCGTATTAGTCCATTCGTTTCTCAGGTCTGCGTGCGCGTCGAATTGAACAACCGCCAGCCCCGGATGATGCTCGAGGACTGCCGCTACTGCTCCGGGGGTGAAGGAGTGCTCTCCTCCGATCAGGAAGGGAGTCAATTTCTTCGAGAGAAGGTGCAGGGAGGCTTCTTTGACGAGAGTGTTGACTTTTTCAGCGCTCTCCCCGGCCACGATAAGGTTTCCCAGGTCACTGAAAGGTCTCAGGCTCAGATCACGGTGAAGAAAGGGAGAGTAGCTCTCGAGGCAATCTGATGCTTCCCGAATTGAATCGGGTCCTCGTGCAGCGCCTTTGCGGAAGCATGCTGTGCCATCGAATGGGACACCAAGAAGGGCAGGGGTCCCGTTGACAGATTCCGGGGCGGATTCAAGATATGGAACGCGGGGAGGAGAGGTGGTCACATCAGATGTCGTTTAAAATCCTCGTAATCAAAAGATCGAATCATCTGATCGTTGCCGCTTTCATCACGCAAGATGATGGAGGGATGCTGGATTCCATTGAAGTATGTAGTTTTGACCATAGTATACTGGGCCATATCCTGAAAAATCAGACGATCTCCGATTTTCAGTGGTCGATGAAAGTTGTATGCTCCGATAATGTCCCCAGCCAGACAAGTGCTACCCCCGAGGTGATACCGGTGAGTTCCCCGTTCAAGGGAAGGCGTGCCGTCTAGGGTCAGATCGGGACGATATGGCATTTCAAGGATGTCGGGCATATGAGCCGTCGCAGAGACGTCGAGAATTGCTACGGTCTGCTCTCCACTTCGGAAAATATCGAGAACCGTAGAGTGGAGGCTTCCTGCGTTGAGGACTGGGGCTTCACCGGGCTCGAGCCATATCTCGTCCAGATGATAGTAGTCCTGGGATTTCTTTATGAGATCGCCGAGTAGTTGTTGGTCATAGCCAGGGCGAGTCAGAGCATGGCCGCCGCCCATATTCAGCCACCGGATTTGAGGTCGCCGAAGAAGAGTGCCAAAGTGAAGTTCGAGGGATTCAAGAGTCGCGGCAAGAGCATCGCTGTCCTGGTCGCAAAGGGAGTGAAAGTGGCAGCCACTGAGTCCCTCCAGATCTGCGTTTTTCAAGCTGCCCGGAGGAGTGCCGAGACGAGAGCCTTGACGGCATGGATCGTAGATGGGAGGTGAGCCGGTTGAGCACTGTGGGTTGAGCCGTAGTCCGTAGGAAATAATACCCTGTTGGTAGCGAGGGTGACTCAGGGCATAGTGACGCCAATGCTGCCAGTGAGACAGGGAGTTAAAGATAATGTGTGAACTGAGCTCGAATAGCTCAGTGTCCGTATCACGGTAGACGGGGCCACAGGTGAGCACTGTTTCGCCGAAAAATTCTCGAGCGAGTTGTGCCTCCCACAGGCCTGATGCGCAGCACCCGTCGAGGTGATCGCGCAGTAGTGGAAATACTGCGGGAAGGGCAAAGGCTTTCAGCGCCTGAACGATCCGGCAGCCTGTTCTGGCCTTGAGTTCGGAGAGGGCTTCGCAGTTCTTCCTGATCACTGCGAGATCGATGAGGTAGGCCGGGGTAGGCGGTCTCACGGAAGATGTTTAACTGGTGGCTCGTGCGTTGTCGACCCTGAGCTGGTAGTAAACTCTTCAGGAACAAGCTTCCCTGACGAAAGGGTCACTCTCCTCAATCGACCAGGAGAGTCCGAAGGAATCAAGGTCTTCCATGAAGGGGTCTGGATCAAAATGCTCCATATTCCATACCCCGGCCTCGAACCACTTCTTTTGAAGCATCAGTTTGGCTCCGATCATGGCAGGTACGCCTGTCGTGTATGAGACTGCCTGGGAACCGGTTTCTCTGAAGGAGCATTCATGAGAGCAAGTGTTGTAAATGTAAATGCTTCGAGGTTGGTTTCCTTTCCTTCCGCGTAGAATGCATCCGATACAGGTTTGTCCGGTTGTAGACTCTCCGAGGCTTCCAGGATCGGGCAGAATAGATTTGAGGAATTGAAGGGGTACGATGGGTTTTCCGTGGTAATCGATCGGATGAATACTGGTCATCCCCACATTTGTAAGCACCTTCAGGTGTTGCAGGTAGGATGGTGAAAAGGACATCCAGAACTGTGCTCTTCGGAGTGAGGGGTATGCCGTCGTGAGAGACTCTAGTTCCTCATGATACATCCGGTAGATTTCAAAATCACCTATTCCTTCCGGACAGGAAAAAGAGCGGTGAGTGGAAAATGCTGGGGACTCCACAAACTGGTCTCCTTCCCAGTGACGGCAAGCTGCTGAGACTTCCCGGATATTAATTTCGGGATTGAAATTTGTAGCAAAGGATTCGTTGTTTTCTCCGCCGTTCACATCGACAATATCGAGCTCACTAATCTCATCAAAATAATGTTTTGCGCCAAAGGATGTGAAGACGTTCGTTACTCCCGGGTCAAATCCTGAGCCCAGGAGGGCGCAGAGATTCTTTTCTTGGAATCTCTCATGATATTGCCATTGCCATTTGTATTCAAAACCGGCGATCTCTGGAGACTCATAATTTGCTGTGTCTAGATAGTTTGTCTCGGTAGCGAGGCAGGCCTCCATCAAGGTCAGATTCTGGTATGGTAGAGCCAAATTCAGAAGAAGGTCCGGGGACAGGTTGCGGAGGAGTGCAATAGCCTCGTCCAGATTATCTGCATCGACACGATGGGTCGAAATCTCTTGCCCTGTTTTCTGGCGAATGGATGTCGCGACGATGTGGCATTTTGACAGAGTGCGGGAAGCGAGATGAATCTCGTGAAAGATTTCAGGAAGCTGTGCGCACTTGTGGGCGGCGACACTGCCAACCCCGCCAGCTCCCACAATTAGGATCGTATTCACGTTTAAACGAGGGCGACTGGAGTCTTGGAGTTCGGGCTCTGACCAGGACGGTTCGTCTTAATTCTGGATGGAGAGAGAATGGATGGAAGATAGGGAAGGCCCTTTTTGGGATGACTCCTTTAGAGTTTCTTGAATGCGGTAAAAGACAAGAGAAGGCTGATCGTGCATTGCTTGCAGGAAAAAAGGAGCGTAAGTTTCTGACATGACGATGCTGGCAGACGATTCACTCGTGATGGGTAAGACAAAAGAGCTATGTGCGGCAATTGCGGATGACCCGGAGTATCGATCTCTGATGGAAAAGGTCGAGCGATTCATGGAGGATGATGCAGCCAAGTTACAGTTTCAGAGTGTTCAGGAACGCAGTCAGGAGCTCGGTCAGAAGCAACAATCCGGACTGGAGCTAAGTGTTGGTGAGGTCGAGGATTTCGAGACTGCCCGCGAGGCACTGATGGGCAATTCCGTGGCGAGGGAGTTCATGGACGCCCAGCAAAGTCTGCAATCGGTTCAAATGGCGATTGGAAAATATGTAGGAATCACCCTTGAACTGGGCCGGGTGCCAGTGGAAGAAGATCTCGCTGATCAGGAAGGCTGTTGCAACGAAGGAGGGTGCGGCTGCGGCTAGAGCTGTCTTCGGGCAGGGTAGGTTTTGGTGCTAGATGAAGCCCTGAACTGGGTTCAGGAAAGGTGCTTTCCCGCGTCCTGATCGAGAAAGAATGTGGTGTCGTGGTGTGATTGAAGGTAGGTGGCAGGGACCTCGGATGTGATTCCTGGTGTGAGTGCTCGCTCAACAATGTCTGCCTTGCTGCTTCCGAAGGCGAGGAGGGCAATGCGCTGGGCACCGAGTATCGTCTTCACGCCCATGGTGATGGCGCGCTGAGGAACGTCGGCAGCTCCTCCGAAGGCCTCAGCCGCGTCATTGATGGTGACCTGGTTAAGCTCTGTCGCGTGCGTAGCAACGTCGGGGTTCACGCCGGGTTCGTTAAATCCAATGTGACCATTTCTTCCAATTCCGAGTACCTGGAGATCGATGCCTCCTGCCTCTTCGATATGGTTCTCGTAGGCAGAGCAGTGACTCTCAACATTGTCCGCTGCCACCATACCCTCTGGAATGTGAATGTTCTTTGGGTTTATATCGATATGATTGAAAAGATGAGAGTGCATGAACTGCCAGTAGCTCTCTGGATGCTCCCGGTCGATACCGATATATTCATCGAGATTGAAGGTGACGACGTTCCGAAAAGATAACCCGTCCCTATGCGTTCGGATCAATTCCTTGTAGAGCTGAATAGGAGTATTTCCGGTCGCCAACCCCAGAACTGTGGTTCTTTCTCCGCTATCTCGAGAGCGAATGAGCTGGGAGATATCCTCAGCGAGGGCCGTCGATGCGGATTGGGAGGAAGCGAATATTCGGTAGGAGGGGACTTCAGGCATGGGAACGGCGTATTCGTGGGAGCTACACAGATTTGTCGGGTGGAATCAATATGAACAAATAGCCAAGGGAGTTTTCTCCTCAGTCCGTCAACAGTTTGTGAGCCGCTGTGAGAATCTCGCGGGATGAGCAGCCTCCTGGAATGGAGGTCAACCAGCCTTCCCGTCGGAACCAGGTTCGCTGGCGCTTGGCGTATTGGCGGGTTGCGATCACAATTTCCTCTTCACAGGTAGAACGGTCAATGGCGCCATCAAGAAGGCGCTGGATTTGCGGGACGCCGATAGCTCGGGATACAGCGGGGCCGGGAGCGGGAAGAGCAGCCAGTTCTTCTGCGGCGTTGCGCCCAAGCATTTCAGAGGTCCGCCTGCGGATACGTTGGTCAAGGTCCGAGGGATCCCAAGTGAGTAAAAAACCGCGAAGGGCGTCTTGTGGTGCTTGAAATGAGGATCTCCGTGCGGAGGCGGGATGACCGCCGGACAGGCTTATTTCCAGCGCGCGTTGGACGTAGCGAGGGTTTTTATGATCAATATTAGCCGCGGTGACTGGATCGACCTCGAGCAGGCGCGCATTTAGTTCGTCGAGAGAGAGTGTCTCAAGTTGAGCCCGGAGCCCGGGGGCGGTAGCGGGTATGTTGTCTGGCCCATGAGTAAGGAACTTGAGATAGAGTCCGGATCCACCTACGATTATCGGGAGTTTTCCCCTTGCGCGGATGCTCTCAATGACAGGAAGGGCCATTGTTCGATATTGGCCAGCGTTCAAGATCTCAGAGGGATCCGCAATGCCATAGAGATGGTGAGCTGCGAGGAGCCGATCCTCTTCACTGGGTGAGGCCGTGATGGTCTCAATACCCCTATACAGCTGCAGGGCATCACCATTAACAATCTCTCCATCGAGCTCACGGGCGAGAGTAAGGGCGTGAGAGGACTTCCCAGACGCCGTGGGACCACAAATATACAGTGGCTGTGAAGAAGGTTTCAGGGTGTTCCTCGTGTTATACGCTATGTCTCGCTACGGAAGGCTTAAGCCATACAATACAAAATCCCCATGAACCAGAGTTCATGGGGATAAATGGAATTTGGTGCGGGCCTACTCGTGGGTAGACTCGGTCTCGCCTTGAGACTTCGCTCCGCTGACGATCATCTTGCGGCCCATGAATGGTTGGTCATGGAGAACTTCGACGGCTCTCTTTGCCTCCTCGATGTTTGCCATTTCGATAAATCCATAGCCCTTGGATTTATGGGTATTTCGATTGTAGACGATCTCAATGCTTCGTACAGCGCCGACACCCTTGAAGAGTTCCTCGAGTTCATACTCAGCTGCGTCATAAGACAGGTTGCCGAGATAGAGCCTGTTGGAGTCTACAGGGCTGGGCGCTGGGGCTCCGCGGGAGGAGCTCGAGGTTTTTGCTACTCGGGTCCCGGATTTTGGTGCCTTGCGGGGTTCTCGCTTACTTTGGTCGGAGGAACTTCCACCTCCTCGTTTACGGGGAGGTCGAACAGTTTCCTTATGGAGACCGATCGCCTTAAGGATCTTCTGCCACCAAGTCAGAGGAACGCGTTTTGGTCCCTTGCGTGGTCGGCGACCGCCAGAACGGCGCCCTCCGGACTGGGGGTTTCCTCCTGAGCCGCCTTCACGGGGCCGGTTACGGTTGCGGTTACGGTTGCGGTTGCGGTTGCGGTTGCGGTTACGGTTACGGTTACCGGAGTCTCCCCCGGATTCAGATCGCCGCGCGCTGTTGGACGAATCGGACATGGTTCTTGTTGTATTTCAGGTTCGCGCGGGGACAAGATGGACGCTTCGATGGCATTTCGCGGACTCTCAAGGTCCTCAAACCGGATAGGAAGCACTGGCGGCTCTATTGTCATACGGTGAGTCGACTGCTTCTGGTTGAGGTTAAATAGAGTCAGGAATCCGCTTGCTCGGCGTATTTCTGGTTGCGTCCCCGCATAGTGGGGCCTGTCGGCCTGAGAGGTTGTTAGCCACTCTATTAGTTGGGTGGCTGTTACGGACATCCAGTCTGGTGGCATGGCTGAGCCGTGTTGGCTGCCGTTCGAGTCTCGAGGGGCGAGCATACGCATCGAAGGGATTTCCGTCGGGATATGTTATCTGGGCTCGACTCTTCCGGCAAGGCAAATGGCTTAGGCCCAGCAAAGTGGGGATTTGAGAGTTGTCCTTCCCCGGTGCAAAGGTCTATGTTTTCAGGGCAATCTGCATAAATGCCCGTGTTAAATTGTTTCCGAGCTGGTGTCCTTGCCGCCGTTTTGCTGTCTCTGGGCAGTATTCTGCCATTGTCAGCCAGAGAGTCGTATTTCGTTGTTGAAGCCAACTCGGGAAGAATTCTCCTTGCGGAGGGCTCTGACCAAAAACGACCGGTCGCCAGTTTGACCAAGGTGGCAACCGCGATCGTTGCGCTGGATTGGGCCAAGGCTACTGGGGCTGATCTGGGTGGTGAGATGGTGGTGCCGCCATCAGTTGCCAGCCTGGGTGGTTCCAATCCCATGGGGCTGAAGCCAGGTGATAGGATATCTCTCAGGAATGCCCTTTATTCCGCTTTGATGGGTTCGGATAACTCGGCGGCTCAATCCATTGCGCACCATGTGGGGTTTGCGCTGCAGCAGGCAAGGGGGAATAGTGGAGATCCTGTAAAGGCCTTTGTGGCGGAAATGAATACTCTTGCCGGAGAGCTGGAAATGAGAAGAACGAGATTCTCTACCCCTCATGGACTTTACGTGCAGAGAAACAAGGGTTACTCAACGGCCACGGATATGGCCCGGCTTTGTATCTATGCGATGCGAAATCCCGGATTTGCATTTTTCGTGAAGCAGAAGAGTCGGGCGCTCTCTTTTAAGCACGGCGAAGTGACCAAGGCTTTTCGTGTGCAAAACACTAACAAGCTACTGGGGCGCATTCAGATCAATGGGATTAAGACTGGAATGACGAGGGCTGCTGGGCAGTGCCTTGCGACGAGCTCCGAACTGCGTCCGATCGTGGAAAAGTTGCCAGATGGAGCAACTAGACTCACTCCTCGTCGTCTCGTTTGTATTGTTCTGGGTAGCCCGGATCGATTCGGTCAAACGGAGACTCTCGTAGAGCAGGGATGGAATCTCTATAACCAGTGGGTTCAGTCAGGGGCGGTGGTTAATTCCGTAAGCGAGAGGCTTGTGGTGCCAGATCCGAGAAAGCAGGGCTAATCCTAACTGATCTGTGGAGTCAGCGGTTTGGAATATGGTTGAGCGGCATCCCGGAGTGCCGTTCCTAGTCCGCTTCCTGAGCGGGCAGGATTACCTCCTGCAGGGCTTTTTGTAGTTCAATAATTCGGTCGGGTTCACTGAGCTTGGACTGGTGGTTAGTTGTTTGAACGTAAAAGGTGTCCAGAGCGGCTCCTTTCTCGGTAGCAATTCTTGCGTGAATTGTGTCGAGACCGTGTCGATTGATCGTGTGCAACAAGTTGTGGAGGAGAGCGATGCGATCAATTGCTTGAATCTCTATCACGGTAAATCGTGGATCGCTCTCATTGTCAATATAGGCTCGAACCGGGAAGGGGATGGCATCGTCATTGGAATCGCGAAGAAAGTTCTCTTTCACCTTGAGGTAGGTCCCGGGGTCGTAATCCTCTTCATGATTCAACTCGTACAGAGTTACCACTACGCTTACCTGCCGATACGTATTCTCAACGGCCTCCATGTCATCTGTACTGACCCTGAAAACGTCAAGGGCAACTCCATCTGGGCGGGTGTAGATGTCCGCAGAAAGAATATTGATTTCATGAGCTGCGAGTGCGCAGCAAATCTTTTCAAGGAGCAGATTCCGATCTTCAGTCGCGACCGTTAGCTCTGTATAACCTTGTTCGGGATACTCTAGCCACTGGACAGCAGCTTCGAAAGGGGTGTCGGGCCGCCTCTTTCTCCGGTCCAGATATTGCCAGATCGCACGGATGTGAGTCCCTACACTTAGAGCATCACGGTAGCGGAAGTAGCGCTTGGGCATTCGTCCGAAGTGCTCGCCGATAATGTTCGCATAGCGGTTGTGCAGGTCCTTGCCGACTTTCTCTCTCAGGTTTTCCAGCTTCTCTCGAAACTCGGCATCATAGGTCTCATACCCCCGTTCAAGAACGGCACGCGCTGACTTATAGAGTTGAACAAGCAGGGACTCCTTCCAGGACCCCCAGGCTTCCTCGCTTGTCCCCTTGGAGTCCGCGTAGGTGAAAAGCAGTAAGGCGTCCAAAAATCTCCGGTTTTTCATGAGGCCGGAAAATTCAGCAACGACATCTGGATCATCAATGTTGCGCTTGGTGGCAAAGCGCCAGAGAGTGA
>MDSV01227203.1_pt1 | contig 10283 bp, 4 predicted proteins | sample 810851 | NCBI WGS metagenome assembly MDSV01 (sample SAMN05326640, study PRJNA326480) | marine metagenome | isolation source: seawater | place: Atlantic Ocean: North East | collected 2012
CTCTACACATGTTGATGCAGGTACCATTGATGGTGAATATCCACTGTCTTCGTATGAAGGCAACGGCGATGGCGGATCCGCTAATCGAGGAATTTGGTCGTCCTATGGAAAGCCAATTGAAACAATCTTAGGAAAGCCAACGACTTACGATTTTGATTCATCGCTTCTATTCGGCGCCGCCGTTGGAACCGAAGAAGGTCCTCGCCCCAATTACAAAGGGCTTACAATGCAGATTCATGATAGTGTACAAATAACAGGCACCTTGCCTGCACTGCCAAGTGGATTCGGCTCATCTGTTGGTTCCTTGGCAGAGTTGTGCGGCTTTAATACCAAAGCACAGAGAGTTGGAAAGTTGCGCAAAGATAAAGTCATCAAAGAAGCTGTTGTTGCAATTCCATTTACTCGTACTGCAGATGGCGGGTTCAAGTTCTACACATTCCCAAGAGAGTGGGTGGAATATTCCCTGGGCAACACAAGCGCCGTAAAGAACGGAGGGGCAATCCCAGAAGATTCTATCATTGATATGATTGGAAAAATGAAAGATTATGTTATTCCCCCGCAATTTAACTTTGTTGAGTACGGCGACATCAGCCCATTTGCAATGTACATTTTTGAATTTAGAAAGAAATTAAACAAGAAAGACATTGGCGATATTTGGCAAAACTTACCTCCAGACACCCTGCATGCCTCAAAGCATATACAAGAGGCGGAAGTAACAGTTTCACATTCTATGTTAGCTGGTGATTTTTATGGTATAGATGAAAATCATGTATATAATGAAATGAAAGCAGAGACAGAATGGTTGGTTTTCAAGATAAAACAAAAGGCGCAATATAATTACTACAAGAAGACTTTGGATGGACAAGATGATGATAATTTCCAATTTAATTTTAAAGCAGAAAAAGGCTCCTCGGCATCCAAAGTTAGTAAGTTGCCTTACAGCTACAACTGGCCTTATGATTATTTTACAATGTTAGAACTAGTACAAATAGAAGCAGAAGCGACAATCGCCCCAGGCACACCACTGCCTGCAGGCACTTTTGCGGGAACTGGGGTCGACCTAGAGTCTGAAATGAAAGACCCTTCTTCGAATTCTAATATCAAGCACGATCCAAACACCGTGCAGGGACAGAAAGCCAGCCAGGGCGAAGCTGGCAATGGCTTTCAAGGCAGCTCACTTACTCAAGGAAACATTTTCTTTGACTAGGAATAAATAATGGCAAGATTTTTTAACCCAAAAGAAGACGTTATAGATATCCAACTTACACAGTATGGCAAATCTATGCTTTCAAAAGGAAAGTTTAGACCGGATTCTTATGCTTTTTTTGATAATGATATCCTGTATGATAGCGCGTATACAAACCTATCTGAGAGTCAAAATGATGCGCAACAAAGAATTATGGAATTAACTCCAAGACTACAAACACAATATGTGTATCGTGGTATTGAAACAGACTTGCAAAAAGGCTTTGATACCATGGTTGCCAGTGGCGAAAACGTTGAAAAAATTAACATTCAACAAGTAGAAGAAAGAGAATATGCTCTAGGCATGCCAATTGGCACCTCAGATTCAAGTACAATTTATCGCCCATCGTGGGACATAGGTTTTTACAAGGCAGAATTAAGCGGCACCATGGCATATCATACCGGCTCTTCTGGCAGAGATGAGCAAATCCCGCAGCTAGACTGTATATATGAATTCGAAACAGGAATTATATTACAAGATGATGAGTCGGACGATATATCAACTTCAAAATCAGATATTGCAGATAGAGGATATAGAGTCCCTTACGATGCAACAACTGATGAGCCTTATGCACTACACGAATTGTTTGAAGATGACACCTACTTTTATATTCGCGAAGATAATTATGTTTTTCTAGATGTGCTAGAGCACAACACGCAGGACGAAGTTGAAAATTTCGAAATAGAGGTTTTTAAAGTGGAGAAAGAATCAAACCCAAACGTCTCTGATGGAGGCACGTTGAGAGAGGTTTTAATACCACTTAAGTTTTTTAAGAAAGATGAGAACATTAATCCGTATTCAGAAGATGAAATACTCGACACAGCGCTAGCACCAACGGGGCTAGACGAGACGTTTGTTGAATATTATTTTGATATAGAGGTTGATAATGGTATAGGACCCGAAGTTTTGTGTGAGCTTTTAAGCCGACACAGAAGAAACAAACAATTTGATGGAATGTTTAGTGACCTCGACGTTGATTTATCAACAGATTGTGAAGACTTTAGATTCATGCATGAAATTGGCAGCAAAAGCAATGTGCTTTCTACAACTGAAAATGTTAATGCCAGTGAGGAAGAGTGCGAATGAGCTTATATGCAAAAAAATCAAATCAATATTCGTTGTTTGGCAGCTTGATTGCAACTCCAGAATTGTCTACTGAGCGAGTTGTAATATCCGGTGATGATAAAATCGGGCAAATTAATGTTACTATTGACTTTTCTCTGGGCTCAGATGCAAACTTAGACAAACTATCAAACCCGGCACAAGTATATAAACAAAGCTCATGGAAGGACAAGCCAAGCAAGAATAGCATATTTTCTATTAATTTTAGAAAATACTTAAAAATTCATGTAATCCAGTTATACGGAAATTATGCTAGCAACAATATTGAGCAATATATTAATCTTATGGAAGGTCAAGATATTCGAGCTTTTTACAAAAAGTTTAAAGATGATATGACAGTTCCAACAAACACCAACACAGGTTTAAAGCAATATGTCATCCCAGCGACGGACTCTTATGTTGGGTCTGGTCGTGGATTTTCTGATTTGTCTTTTCAAAAGACATTTAGTATTTTTCACAACCAAACGGAACCTTTAAATTTATCTTATTTTTTAATCCCTTACATTGATTTGCAACAGTTAAAAGAAGATTTTACGGACATGGATTTACAAATTTTATTTGGTGATTACGATGGTGACATTCGTGCGGTATGCGCTGGGGTGCCAGTTTATCAATCGGCGCTATACGGCGGAGAGGTAAGAAGCACCGCTAGGGTGTATGAGACAATCGACGGAAAATATTGGACCGGACATGTAGTAACCACAAAAGAAGGAAATGTCTTTGGAAAACCAGGCGATGTTGAGCTAAGTGTTAGAAAAGTCTCAAATCATGTTGTGCAAGACGCAAGGCGAAAATCCTCCGGTGCAAAGGCAAATTTATCTTTTTTTAAAAAGTTTTTGACAACTCCATCGGCAAATTCACTGAATAAGGAAGTTTCAGCTGAGCTTATAAAAGTAAACCCTAAGAAAACATACTTTAGTGATCTTTTTATGTCAACAGATGTTAATGGTGCTAGCAGAGGATTTTTCATGTTTAACATGGAAGAGTATTTAAAAGCAGAAGCTGTATTCTCTGGCTTGATGACAATTAGCGTTAATGATGTGTCTTCAAATAGTTCAATTGTTTCTGCCAGTAGTTTAAAAACAATCAAAGTTTTTCGAAAACAGGTTAAAGAAACGCTGAGTCCAACGATGGAGAAGAAATATGCCGCCGGCGAAGTAGAGGAGAACAATAAACAGTTATTAGCGGTCGGAGTTTTAGATCCGTTCGTATCCGACCTGATTGCTGTTAACTATACTCCTGGCACGAGCTTCACTTTAAGACTAGAAGATGTGGATTTTGACACGTCGTCCTATGGCAAGCCGAGCGTTTCTCCGTTTGTTTTGCGAAAATTTGCATTTTACGATGAAGGAGTTCGCAACTTTCCAGGCGCAAAGTTTCAATATGAAGTAGAGCTAGAGGTAGAAGATGGATCGGTATCGTTTATCAAAGCGCTTTATGGGCGCCTCAATCAAAGTGTGCACGACATGGAAGCTCTCATGAACGATATAACGCGACCAGGAATCCCAGGAATGACACCGTATTATGATTATGAAAAAGACAAGTTTACTTCTTCGTGGAAAAACGGAGCTGCCGCAGACTATGATACAAAGCTTAGGAATGCAATTACATCTTATGTTGTAGCTTACGGTGCATTCTTGGCCCCATCGGTAAATGTCAATACCGGTCTTGGCAACACTGTAAAATCTGATCTTGCAAGAATGATGTCAATGGTGAAAGGGTTTCTCAACTATAACAACGCAAGCTTGACAACCTACAATATATTTATGAAGATGCAAAAAGAACTAAAATCTATGATTGAAAGTTTTATAAAAATGAAAGGAGGTCGCAAGATGTTAGCCGACGCCGACTCGGCTCCAGGCGGCGGCAATACCGGATCGACTCCTCGCGTAAATAAAATTAGACACACGTTTAAAAACATTTTTGACACAGCATCAAACTTGGAGGGCATGACCATGGGTTACGACATATTGTTAAATGCGGACTCTGAAATGTCAAAAGCGATATTGCAAAAAGCCGGTACCTCTTTTCAAAGAGGATTGTTGGTAATTGAAGAGGAGCAATTTAGAGCTAGAGCCCGCCAAGAAACAAAAAAATACTTTAAGAAAACAATGGGTCCATTGGTCATTCCTGGCGAAAGTGTAGATTTATCTGATGCAGAAGGAAATTCTGGTCTTGGCGCCTCATTGGGCTTGACACCTGGAACGGAGTTGTTCTCTAAACAAATTGAGGGCGGCGATATCAACGACAACGCGCTAACCTACTTAACACCAGCATCTATCATGTTGCATGGTAAGGTAGTTGATTTGGCTACGATTAACGCAACGAAAGATACAAAAAGCTCAGTGCCTCTTGGTGAAAGAAAGTACCCCAGAGCAGTCGTTGATGTATTATTAAAAAAATATGGGATTGATCAAAGCTATGTAAAAGACGCTCCTGTTACTAATCCTTATTTTGGGCAAGCCACGCAGGTCGCGCCCCTCTCTGCAGGAGGTGTAATTCAATCGACACCTCCTCCCTATGTTTCGCCTGGTAGCATTCCGCTTTCTGCTCCAACAACTGTTGCGCCGAAAAAAGACAAAACACCAGAGCAAATAAGATCTGATGCGCATATGGTTTTAAATGCCGCCGGTATATCTGTTTATCCAGATGCAAATCATATGCCAGAAACAAACAAGCAAGACGAGCTTGTTATTGCAGAACTTGGAATGGGAGGAATTTTAGCTGGGTCAGGCTTTGGCTTTACGCCATTCGACCCAGAAGAGATGGGAAAACTTAGGTGGGGATCACCGGAGGTTGAAGGTCCTGAAAACGGAGATCTAGATTTAAAACCACCTCCGCTGTCTTTTTCTATGGCTATGCTATCAAACGTTCTTTTTAATAAATCATCTGCAAAAAAATCTATAAATGATTTTCGGGAACCCCCGGTGGATGAGGAAAACTTAAACGTGCTCCCTGAGTTACCAAATCAATTAAAATCTTTATATGCTGGCGTACACGAAAATAATCTTATTAAAACAAAAATACTCTCTGATGACAAAGATATAGTTAACGACTATAAGAGTCTTGGGTTATACTATTTTAACTATCAACTAATTTACAAGATAGAAGTTTTAACTGGATTTGAGTCCAATGGAACAATTGGACCAAAATATGAACCATTGTCTGATTCAACAATTGAGAACTATCGCGGCAGAAGACTTTTATGCCGCGCCACTTTGTATGATAACTCAAAAATAATTGATTCCGGAGTGCATGCAAAAATGCATCTGCCTTTATTAAATGAATTTTTCTTGCTAGAAGTAGCTGGTATTAAACCAGAAGACCTCGCAGCCGAGGTCGATGATTCTATTGAGGGCAACTTCCAAGCAACAGATTTTGTTTTTATTCCCCCTATAGCAATTCAAGAAGATACGGACTCGCTAGTGAGTGATATTATTCAAACTATCATACCTGGACTAGCCGTTACTCCACCCACTGGCGGAGGCTATAGATCATGAGTAAGATTATGGGAAAACGTTCAATTTATGTTGATCAGCGCTGCCTTGCTGTTGTCAATTTCACTGGGGATATGGTTACAGACGAAACAGTTGACCAGTTTAGGTCCGACTTTAACTTATTATGGACAGAAGATAATCTGCGCCTTGGAGAAAATAGTCTTTTTGCCAACATTGTTCACGAACAGGTTTTTGTACCCACTGCGCATGGAGCAGCTGCAGCACACTCAATAAGACCACACTTAGGTTCACCCTGGGAAATGAGAGTTGTATCGAGCGAGACTTTAACTGGGGTTCCTTTAGCCTCGCCAGATTCAGTTGAGCTTACTTCTCTGCAAACTACCACCCCCATACATGTAAGGTGCGACTTTCTTGATGAAAATAGGGACTTTATAGAAGAGTGGCCACAACCAGATAATCTTGCTTTTACTGAAGCCGGCTCTATCGCCGCGTACAGAACTAATTTTACATATCCGAAGGAACTGCTAGTTCAAATGTCTCCCGACAAAAAGCATAATTGGGGCAAAGATCCAGGCTATATACCCGAGTATCTTAGGTTTGTACATGTGGTATCGCCTGAATTACTTTTAGAAGAGACTCAAAACTATGCAACAAAAGTAGGACTAGATGCAAACTGGGACAAAGAACTAGAGGGTCTTGCCGATTATCAAGTATTTGCGACTTCAATTTCTGATTTTTTCTCGAATACGGCTGGAATCAAGCTAGAGCAATCTCCAATGATTGATGCAGATAAAGTTTTCTATGACCACACTTTTCATTGCGATCATATGATTGCTGATATAGAAAACAAAATTAGATTTAATGGGCAAGCTCGTGGGTTTGAATATGAACTAAAGTCTTCATATAATTTTTATTATGGGGCTTACGAACTTTTAGTCAACGAAAATGATCTAGAAGAAATACAACTTAATGACATATACATTACTTTGCATCAAAAAAACAGCCAGCCTTTGCCAACTCAACACGGGAAAGAAAAGCCTGAGAATTTCATATCCGCAAACTCTAATCTTGCAATCGAACTAATGCCCAGTATTGTTGAAGTCCCCGGCGCCGCCCAAGCTACTGAAACAATGCGCAATATAATATTGTCACCAAAAGACATTGAGAACATGAAGCTTTTAAATAAGTTTCATTATAAGTTCCCTATGCACGCTGAGCTACGACTAAACATGGGCGATGCTGGTCCTGTTGCTAAAATTTTGATGGAATCGGATTTAGAAGAGATTGTGATTAGGCAAATTTTAGATTCTGCTAGAAGCACCACGGTGCCTACTGATTCTGGCTATGGAGAGACAGACACTCTTGACGGATTTGTAAAGGTTAACTTTGCTGCAGCTAGAGAACAATTAGATGATTTCCCGCTGGAGTTTAATGAAGAGTTATATTCTCAAAATCCAATCTCCACTTCAACAGTTATTGATACGACATCGGTAAACACAGTTGATTTAGATACATTCTTGGGAAGCTTGAAAGAACTTAGTGTGCAATCTACTGATTATGGAAGATACTTTGTAGATAAAGACAAGCTAGATAAACTAAACGAAATGGATGGAGCCTTTCAAACTGATACAAATCCGTATTTGCAAAACTTGGCGCTCATGATTGCAAAATCCAGAATAGCTACGCTGACAAAAAATAAAATGAGGACGTATGCTGACATGGTAGCAGGAAAGTCAGCATATTCAGAAACTATAGTCTATCGAGTTGCCAAGCACAGAATTCAACGAGATGGTAAGGTTGATCCAGTGCCGCAAAAAAACTATTATTTTTTCAACGATCCAAATACTAATATATTTGAACTCATAGACACCCAGGTTCAATACTCCTTGTCTTATAAGTATTATGTATATGCTTACAAAGTTGTTATAGGAAGTAGATATTCTTACACTAGTCCCGTCTTCGAGGACACACAATGGGATATCGTTGCAAACCCAGACGGCGCCGGCGCAATACCAAATGGGGTTTTTAAGTTTAAAACCAATGTTTTAATGTCTCCATCTGTTGTAGTTTGCGAAGTTCCGGTATACGGCTTTCGTGGTATTGAGCAGATTGAATCAGTCGCGTGTATTTATGATGAAGCACCAATATATCCAAATGTAGATATTGTTCCTTATTCAAATCTTGGCAACAAGGTCTTAATAAATATTAGTGAGAATGTAGGTAGATACATTGATGAGCCAATTAAAATTCTTGATGACGACGAAGCCCGCCACAAAGAAATGATAAAGGCTCAAAAGCTGAGAAAAGGCAAAAAGATAATTTTTGAATCAGAGGACCCTGCTGCTTCTTACGAAATATTCAGAGTCGATCCAGATCCTGAAACTGGACTTACAGAAAAGCCCACATCATATGAGGATCTAAAGGGTCATTTAAAATATGTAATTGAAAATGATGTTACGGACTCTACAAATGCTTCTTTTATTGAAGAGCTTAGTTTAAATAGAAAATATTATTATGTTTTTAGATCTGTTGATATACACGATAATATATCTAATCCAAGTCCGTTGTATGAAGTAGAGTTAGTTGGAGATGAAAACAAACAAAATGTTTTTCCAAACATAAGGGTTGTTGATTTTGAAGAAGAAATAGGTCGCCAGCCAACCAAGAGCTTCAAAAGATATTTACATATATCTCCAACTTTAGATCAGATCAGTATTGACAGCACAGAATATGAATCTGCAATTGGAGAGATGCCACTGCTTGGCTTGAAAAAAGAAAGGCTTTTCGAAGCAGATGATCAGGATCTCAAGAAAAGGCCAGGCAAGTTTAAGATTCGATTAACTTCGAAGAAAACAGGCAGGAAAATAGATGTTAATGTAAGATTCACCCACAAGCACAGGGTTGATGTGGACGTTCGGCGTGGTCATGCATAGTGTAAAAATGCAATAAAATCATTTTTGAAGACAGATTAAATTTAAATTAGTGAATAAATATAGTATAATTGTAATAAAGAGTGTATTTATAGAGTGGAACTGTAAATATTCTAAGGAGATACGATAATGGCGTTCTTAAATAATTCTGGCGATATCATACTTGACGCCGTACTGACCGACACAGGTCGCTTTCGTTTGGCAAAGGGCGATGGAAGTTTTAAGATTACTAAATTTGCTTTTGGCGATGATGAAATTAACTATGGCTTGTACGACAAGCAGCATGGATCGGGTAGTGCTTACTACGATATCAATGTTTTGCAAACCCCAGTTCTAGAGGCGTTTACAAACAACACCTCGACAATGAATTCAAAGTTGATTTCTATTCCGCGAACAAACCTGCTTTATTTGCCGATTTTGAAACTGAATACGGCGTTTGACGAGACGCACGCGAACACATACAGCACTCAGCAGACATACTACATTGCAGTTGACAATGACACGGTTGGTCCAAATACAGGACCAGGCGCAACAGGAGGTCTGCAATTAAAGAGCGGTGTTGCTAATTCAGTCGGAATATTAAATGGATTTATTCCTGCTGATCTAGCCCATTATATTCGAATTGATCAAGGGCTAGATACAAATGAAATATCTTATACGTCAACACTTGACGCTACTTTGAAAGAGACACAATATATTGTACAGATCGACCATCGTTTGGGGCAAATATCTTCGCAACAAGATGGCACTGTGACAGCTTTTAATTTTATAGATGATGATCAAATAGCTTTCTATTATCTGTCTCAAGGCGCCGGAACAGGCTACGTGCAAAATGTTGCAGAAAGCGGACCAGGAACTACCGCAACACAAAACGAGAAAATGACAATTGCGGGTCCACGAGGAACGTTCCTGCAGTTTAAAGTGCAGGCTTCCACCGAGCTTCAAAATAGTAATTACTTATTTACTAAACTTGGCGGTAGTAAAACAATTACCGTGTCCGCATCCGATGCGGCAGGAACTTCGGTGACTTGCTTGTACATCGACAGTCTTATCAAAATCACAGGCGCTACAACAGGCTATTCACTAGACATTCCTGTGAGATTTATCAAAAAACAATAATTAAGGAATAAAAAAATGGCTACGACATTCAAGACTTTTATGGATACCGACGTTGTATCGTCAAGGACACTGCTTCACGAGTCAATCCCGCTAACAGGCACAATTGTGTCGGGAACTTACACTCACGGAACCACTACAGAAACTAACATTAGAAACTACTCTCATGGGATGTTTCAATCTGTGTATGATTACCCATACTTAAGTTCTTCTGCAAATCATGTTTTTGATGTCACATTTGGAATGAGTCCTAATTCGATACTTTCTTCTTCGACACCGGCAAGTCTGGATCAACAAAAAAAGAAGATCAACGTATATAATCAAATGGCACAAGTCTTGATGGGTTACGATCATACTGGTAGCGTTAGAGAGTTTGACCGCGATGGAAATGTAGCTCTCGGCGCCGGCGTC
>MDSV01241229.1_pt1 | contig 10283 bp, 7 predicted proteins | sample 810851 | NCBI WGS metagenome assembly MDSV01 (sample SAMN05326640, study PRJNA326480) | marine metagenome | isolation source: seawater | place: Atlantic Ocean: North East | collected 2012
CCATCGGGCACCTCGTCAATGCACGTGTAAGAGGCGTAGACGATGCCGTTTTCTGTCAGCAGCTCGTCAAATTCAGGGGGCCTCTTTGAGAGGTTCGCTAGTCACGATAAACATGGTAAATCTAATCTCTTCAGATACTTTGTCACGGCGCTAAGTGAGCGCAGTTGCGTTTGGTTCTCACCCAATTTTTCCTCACCCGTGACGGTGCAGTTAACGAAAGGCTTCAGCTTCCCTTCGACGAAGAACCTCCAGTACTGGTCGACTTGAGTACCTTTATTCGGCGGGCGCTTCACGCGGCACACGTAGAGACAATCGTGTGTCAGTTTGGGGTCTTCGGGGTGTTGAAACTTCTCGTAATCTTCGGTCAGGACGTCCGTTTCGTAGCGTCTCTCGATGTACAGTCCGAACTCTTTCCTTTCCTCCTCGGTGTATTCGTTCGGCTCCGGTAGTGTGATCTTTTTCGCGGGTGTACCCACCTGGCGGTCGGATTTTCGCTTGTGGCCTGTCGGTGTCGTCTTTCGCTTCTTGGGTGGTTGCGGTGGTTTCCGCACCGGTGTCAGTTCAGCAATCGTCGCCTTGTCACGCTCGAAATTGTTTGGCCTCATGACAAAGCTGTCTTCATTTTCGGAATCAGTCGGTTGCACCTCCTCCTCATCCATGGGCGATTCCATGAGTACCTGACTCCCAAGTGTACCGAGGGGGACCCGAGGCTGGGACTGGGGCTGGCTCGCAAGTGTACCGATGGGGGTCTGGAGCGCATCACCCTCCGCCTGGATTTCGGCTTGTTGCTTTCTGATCTCCGACATTTCCTGCACCTTCTCCCGTGCAAATGAACCGACGTGGGGGCCTGTCTCTTGTCGAAAGGGTTCGGGTTCAGGGTCGGAGTCGCGTCGGGGTCCGTCGTTCTCCGGGCCTTTGGCCTTCGGAGGGCGCCCGCGCTTGGGTGCTTCTTTGGCCTTCGGAGGGCGCCCGCGCTTGGGTGCTTCTTTGGCCTTCGGAGGGCTGGGTGTGGGTTCCTCCTCGTCTTCGTCTTCCTCTTCGGACTCGAGCAGCTTTTTGAACAGAGGTTTGTTGAGGAACGCGAAGTCGTCCTTAGGGAAATCCGTTGGAAGGTCGTCCCGGTCGACAATTTCGAAGAGGTCGAATCCCATCTCCATGATTGTATCCGCCTCGGTCCAAAACTCGCCTCCTTTCTCCGCATGCCAGGTCCATAAACCGTCGGGTGTGTTCTCGGGCCACTTCTTTGCTTTCGGCCCTTTCGACGCCGAAGTCTTTCCCGGGATGATCTCTTTGAAATATTTCACACCCAATAGTTTGTTTTTTTTCTTAGTGATCTTACCGTACCATGGCTTGCGTTTGCCACTGTTTACCTCAACAAATGCCCCTTCCTTGCAGTCCTTGAATTTAAACGGGGCAGGCATTTTGCAACCGACCGGATATTTTAGGGTTTGAAAGGGGCGCTTTTGGAAATTAGGGTTTCGTCGGTTGAGTACCCTTTTCTCACTGGATTTTGACGGGCGCGGTGTCGCGCGCGCTCACAAGTTGGTTTTTTGGACCCGTGAACCAGATCCAATGCTCAGTTCGCGCCGGTTTTGAAGTCGGCAAGGGCGAGTCGTGGCACACTTCAGCGTATGTGCGCGCCCGGGAGTGACGCCTCTGTTTTTCAAAATTGGGATTTCACTTATTGAAATTATTGGCGCGTGGCGTGTTATAAATTATTTTTACAGTATATAAGCGGATCCGATCGAGCGAAATCGTCACAATCACAGGCACCTCGGCACGATTTTGACACGGGTGAGACCATTTTCACAGTCAAAAATTAAACCAGAAAACTCCATATAAATTTGAGGGTTTAAACATGCGTTCATGCGCGCCTCAAAATGACGAATGGCAAAATGAAAAAAATTGACCGCACTCACCCTATTTATTTTTTAGGTTATGGCTGATGATGATACAGCGAACGAAACCCCCGAGGGCCGCGCGGGGCTCCCCGACTACGTCGTTGTCGACGACGCGACAGTGTGGATGGGCAACAGTGAAACGGGCGAATCGACGCACGAACACTTTCACGAACTGAGTGAGTTCGTCCTCTACTTCTGCCAACCGGTCACAACTCTGGGCGGCGGGGACGGTGACTTTTACACACTCCTTTCGAACGCTCTCCCGGCTCCTAGAGGGGACCGTTCCTGGAGGACGGATCTGGTCAACTTCGCTATGACGATTTGGACCCAGAACAAAGCCAATCAACAGATGTATTTACGGCCGGGCGGTGACAGAATGGTGCGGAAGCTCTTTCTGGACGCCTTACCCCCGTTAAACAGTGAACCCCGGCATGTTTTGATCGAGCTCATGACACCATTAAAAAAACCTCACGAGAAGATGGGATTATGGTGCATGGGCGTGCGACGCTTGAAGGAGAAGTACAGCATCGACCCTCCCGACGCGCCTGACTTTGGGCGCGTGATTTACAATAAGGCTGTGCGTCTTAACCTCGAGGCAGTATTGGAAAAAAGCTTGGAGGAGGGAATGGGCAACTTGAAGTTATCGCGACCCATGCCTTGTGATGCGAACGGCGATATCGACAAAGCTAAGATCCTATCTGATTGGGAGGCTGATAAAAGAAATGGATACACGAAGGACTGTACTTCAGTGGAAAATGCGGCTTCATTTTACACCGAGGCGATGACGTTCCTCAAGCTTCTCCCACAAGGTGGATTCAAGAAAACCATCCGGGCGGAACATAGGCGACTGCAAAAGATATACAGCGACGAGTTTCCGGAGCTTCTCAGCCAATTTGTGGGCGAAAACAGCATCGAATCGATCCTGCCCGCACATGTCCTGAAAATGTATAGGGAAATGCCGCTCCCCGATCAAACCGGGTTCGTGGAAACGTTGAGGATAAAGGCTCAGTCGCACAAACTTTTGGGCGGTACGCTTGATACCACGTTTTTGCGCCAACTCAATCACGAGATCCGACAGGGTATCACGCAGCCCATGTACGAAGGGTGGGCGCGCGTGTTTCAGATCCGCGACAAGGACCGAAACATGCCCCTGTTGAAAACGGTCATCAACATGTCGTACCTTTCGATGTTCATACAAGATTTTCAAGATGACGAAAAGTTCGAGGAGCAAATGACACTCGCGAACGGCGCGACGAAACGCCTGCAGGACGTCTGCGACACGAACATACTCATGGGGGAGGCTCTGGCGCCCTACTTTTTGTGATTACTCATCGCTTCCCGCCAACCTGAAAAGGGTCTCGATATCGAGGAAGTAATCTAGCGAGGCGTTGACGTAATCTCCACCGTAGTTCTTTTGCAATATGGAATTGGTATCGTACACAACCAACAACGCAAAAATTATGCTAAGGATTTTACCGTACGACCTTTTGGGCTTCATGAGGCGCGCGATCAACACGCCGACGAGAGCCACGGTCAGTACCGTGCCCAGCGTATCGAGCTTGTACCCCATCCGCACCGTCAGGACGCCCGCGACGAACATGCTCGCGAAGATGGTCGCCGTCTCGATGATCGCCTCGCGCACGTCCTTCACGTCGTTCATGACCATACCGGAGATGTAGGCCATCGCGCTGAAGAGCATCACCTTGACGGGTAGAGGGAATCGTGTCAGGAAGAGGATAAGCGATAACACAACCGACGCACCCCAATACAGGAAACGTTGGGATTCGGGCACCTTGTTCTTGGTACCCTGGAAAGTGACGAAGAGCTGAAAGATCAGGTGGCCGAACACGGACGCCATAAAAGGAATTTTCTTTTGCAAATCACCACTCATTTACAATACTAAGACATTTTATTTGCTCGGGGCGCTGTGGGGACGTGGACGCTTCAGGTGCTTGGCGAACATGTACAGAAGGAGGTCCTCCGGTATGCGGTATCGTTCGTCGCGGTTGCCCGTCGTGTTATCCGCGCCGTGGTGTCCCGCGGACCGCCTGCCCGCGCCGAAGTAATTTCCGATCTGAAATCTGTGCGGCCCTGTGCAGGTACACGGACGATCTTGCATGTCTTCGCGGTTGGTCCATATGCGCGTCGGCTTCTTGTACCCGTAACCGAACTGGCAGTAGTCGAAGCGGTACGACTTGAGACCCTGCATGCACGGAAGTTCTTTCATGGCCGAAGACCATGGGTTCTCGATGTACCACTCTTTCGGCTGGAAGTAGTCGATGATCTCCAAAACCTTCTCGACGTATTTACTATTGGCCCTGCGAACCTCGTTGAGTGCGTCCCAATCCTTCCACTTGCGATTCGGGCCTATGTTGGTCTGCTGGAGTTGCGAGAAGACCTTACACTCCGGCGACGCCCATATGAGCTTGAAGTACCCTGGTGGGTACTGCTTGTAATCGAAATCGAGTATGTCACAGCAGTGCGTGGGGTTAAACCTCTCGAGGATGTCGAGACTGATGACCTCGTGGCCCGCGGGTTCGAGGATCTTCGACACGCTTCCCGTACCCTTGAAGAGTTCCAAGACGCGCATTCTACCATGTGTCTCGGTTTTAATATGTAAAATTTAGCGAGGAACTGTTACTTATATTTTTTCTTCTCCTCCTCGCCGAGTTCGCGCCACATCTCGCCGAGTTTCCTACCCACTTCACCGAAAGTGAGGTCGGGGTTTTCGGTGACCACCTTCGATCGCGTCTTCTTACAAAATTTCATGTACGGCGTGAGCTGGCGTTTCTTCGGTTTCGTCTCGGTGGCGGCGGCGACGACGCTTTCCGTCGTCGTCTTCTTGGATTCGGTGGCTCCCATCTTTACGTTCACCGCGGTTCAATTCTTTAAGACCAGTATAAAGACCACGAGCGCGAAGAGAACAAAGACGAAGCGATGAACGTCGTCACCCCCCGCGCCGTCGCCCAACCGACTTCCGATTATAAGCGCTTGAAAAGGACACTCAAGACCAGTACCACCGGGTGGGGAACAGCCTTGAGCGCCTCGTATTTCGTCACGCAAGGTGCCGATCAGGGCGTCTCCGCCGTGTTGGGCGCGGTCGCGAGTTACGCGTACGTCTCCCTCCTCTGCGACCGGGTGGACACGTTCGAGGAGACGACCCTCCAAAAGGAATTCTTCGCACCCCTCGGTACGGCCGCGTTCGAGGTGGCGTGGAACAACGCGCCGTTCGCTTTCGATTTCGATTACGGCGCGACGTTCGTAGGGTTTTTGGCGTATAAGTTCGCACTGACCACCGTCATATGGGAGACCGTGCGTGAGATGATGTTGAACGACGATGACGAATGATTTTTTCTTGTAGTATATTAGAATGTCAGGTGGAGCCCTGGCGCAACTTGTATCCCGTGGTGAAGCAGATAAGTATATCTCTGGTGAACCCAACACCACGTATTTCAACACGAGATTCAAGAGACCGACCAATTTTTCGCTGTTCACGAAACAGCTCACCGTCCAGATGGAACCCAAGGGGGGTGGTATGTCCTCGGTTAAGATCAATAAGTTCGGCGACCTTTTGTCGTACATGCACCTGGTCACCAAGCTTAACGGTGAGGTCCAGCTTATCGACGATTGGACGCAGATCATCGATCGGTGTGAGCTGTACATAGGCGGTAGATTGGTCGATAGTCAGGATAGCGAATTTTGTGAATCGATCGCCATCGACCTTTTCGCCAACAGTTACGCCAAATCGTTCCAGGCGAGTCTTCACGGCGGTCTGGGTTCGCAAAGCTTCTTCTACCCGTTCCGGTTCTTTTTCTGCGAGCTCTGGCAGACGGCTCTTCCCTTGGTGGCACTTCAGTACCATGACGTCGAGCTCAGGATGTACTGGAACGCCGCGCTCGACACGAATAGGACCTACCACGTGAACGCCGCCTACATCATGCTCGACGAGGAGGAAAGGAAGCACATGGCCTTTAACGAACACAACATGCTCATCTATCAAGTGCAGAAAAACATAGCGAGCCAGACGAACGTCCACGAACTGGTGTTTAATCATCCAGTGAAATTCATCGCGAGCAGTAACGCCAACAGCACGAATAACCTCGTGTCGCGAACCAACCAGGTGAAATTGCAGATCAACGGCACGGACGTCGAGGACTATCGAACAGGGGTCCCGTATTTCACCGCGATCCCTTCGTACTACCACACGGACTATTCGGGGAGTAACTCCGAGAACTTGTTCCTACACTCGTTCTGTCTCGCCGCCAACAAGTACACGCCGTCGGGAACGCTTAACTTTTCGAGGGTCGACAGTGTCACTCTACACTGCACCGCACCCATAGACAAAAATATTTACGCTGTAAATTACAACGTGTTAAAAATTAAAGATGGTATGGGTTCTGTGTTGTTCGCAGACTAGATTTATTTGTAACGTATGATTAAGGGATGGGTCGTTCTAATTATTCAACCAGTGAACTCTTAAATGCCGTCACGAAACGGGCATTTAATAGATACACCCCGACTACGGTCGACTATCAGCACTTGGAGGCTGCGACGACAACATCCGGTCTCGTCAGCAATAGACGAGAGTATTCGAGTGCTTCACTCCTCGCTGATACATTTTCACTTAGTGCTCTGAACCTGGCTCAAGCCAATTATGACCCCTTTTTGAAGTCGGTACTCTCAACGGATTGGGAGGACACGCTCAAAGAACTCTCCGGAGAGAGTGGGTTTAACACCGGTTTGGATATAAGTCTGACCAGTGATGGAACGAAACTCGCTGTCATCACCAGGGACAAGGAGACCATCTATCTGAACGAGGGCAACACCGAAATCAAGGTGTACAATTACGACTCGACGAGGTACGACCTCGCTTCACCCGAGAACGTCGCGACACACACCTATCAAAGCGTTTCGTATACGATATCGGGTATCGACTCGACGGATGATGGGGACCAGGTGGTCGCGGTTTTGAACGACCAGGCTCTACAGAAATTCAGTTTATCTGAGACGAACGTCTTAACTTCCGACACGCGATTTTCGTTCGGCCCCCTCGGCGGCACCGGTGATCTCACCGTGAATCTCTCCCACGACGGTAAAAGAGTTTTCGTTTTCCAACCCGATGGACCTTTTCGAGTCTATGATTACCCGAATCTGAGCAGTGGGTATTACACGGGTGTGGGTAAATCACAGGGTTTCATGTCAAAAGATGGGAGTCGTGTCGTCACCCTAGACTCATCCGCGGGTATTCACAGCTATGATATTCCGAAAGCGTCTCCGGTAGGTGTGGTCAACCTTGAGAAACTACCTAGGTTTCAGGGACCGAATCTCTGGTTCTGGGATCGATTCACCATCCTAGCACTTTCATTCGACGGTAAGGTGATGTTGATTAAACACACTGATATTATCATTGTAATTACCTGGAACGGTGTGGGATATGCTACTATAGATGCTACTCCACCTAACGAAAACAACAAAATAGTTATGCCTTCTCCATTAGGGAACCACTACAACAAAGGTGATATCAGCCGTGATGGCACGTATGTGATTGTTGGTGGGTACGGTGCATCGGGCGCACCGGTCAAGACTTTCAAATGGGATCCCTCCGCTGAAACGTATAACGAGTATGGAGGAACTACATTGTACGCCGTCAACAATGCCGATAGCATCTCAATCAATCAGAACGGTGATAAGGTTGTGATAGGAACTAATACAAACACATCGCAGATTTACACCTTAGCTGACGGAACTTGGAACAGACGGACGACCGTGAGTGGAACATCGGGCGAGGGTAAGGTCGGATGTGTCAGGGTTGCGAATGACGGCAGGGCTTTCGCGACCGCGTCGGATAGTAGGATCACGTTCTTCGGCGACTTCACGAACAAACAGTACCCCGTTGGCTGGACTCAACGCGGCAATACCGTGAGCATCTCGAGCTATGTCAAGTCTATAGCCCTTTCGGACGATGGAAACTACCTGATCGCGGGCCTGTACAAGGAGAGCACCGCGTTTCTCGCCGGTATCCAGGCTAACGCTGGAAAGGTCAGGGTCTATGGTCTCAGTGGTTCGACGTGGTCCCAGCGCGGAGCTGACATAGAGTACGACACGGCGAACACCTTTTTCGGTTCTGCCGTCGCCATTTCACCGGACGGTTCTAAATTCGCTGCGGGTGGTAACGGAATAGTTCGAGTTTTTAAAAATGAAATTGGGACCAATCTGGCCAATCTTAAAAACACAATCAGCTCGATCCCTCTCACACCTCAAAGTTCCCTGCTCGAAATGAGTGGAGACGGTAGTAGACTCGTGGTTAACCGCACAATATTTGATAACGCGGTGGCCAAGGGTGGAGTTGACTCGGCGGACGCGTTAAACCTTTCTAACGATGGAAATCATTTGGCAGTGGAGGCGAACAACACCGCTTCCCTCTATGGTATTAACTCGCAAGGGGTCGTATCGCTCGTCGGTACTAGCATTTCACCGGCTCACGTGGGGAATTATCGCACCAACACGGCGAATGTGAGTACAAAGATTAACGTTAACGCGGCAAACTCGCAACTTCTCAACCTCGCATCTTCCTATGGCACGACGACGGAAATATGTAGCTTGACATATGATCCCACCACAGAAACGACCTCGAGGACGACCACGAATCGTATTCTCACCACTGAAAGCAGTGAAATCACGGGGTTTGCATCTCACGATGGAATCGTAATAAGTAGAGACGGCGGAACACTGGCCGTGTACGACAACGCGAAGTTTAGCATTTACAACTACACAAATTCAGCGTGGACTTTCGTTCGCACGAAGACGGTCACTTCAGGTCCGTACCTCGTCGTTCTTTCCCACGATGGGTCGCGCGTGGCGTACCGAGATGGTTCGCTCAAGGTTGAAAACGCCCTGACAGGCGCGTCGCTCGGATCGATAAATGTTGTGTCACTGTACACCTACGCTTTTAAGAGCAACACCACTCTCGCTCTTCTACAGGGAACTAACGATATAGAGTTGTATGATTACGACGGAACGAACTGGAACTTGGGCGAAACAATAACGTATTCCGGAACAAATTCGTCGACGAGCCTCCTTTGGTCCGGCGACGGGACCAGGTTAGCGGCTGGCGACAGTGGTTCGAATCGACGCGTGGCGTTTTTTGAATACGATAGTACTCTCGCCGCACCGGTCTTTTCTTTCATACAAGAAGGATCTGCGCACACGGCATCTCTTCAGGCTCTTTCCGGGACCGGCGACGTCAAGGTACTCGGAACTTCGACCGGTGTTGAGATTCACGAAGCTTCTGGGACCGCGACTTTCACGGGTGGTGCGGCGACCTCTATCGACGTTTCGATCGACGGTACACGTGTCGTCGTGGGAACTTCGTCCAAGATGTATGTGGTCCATAAATCCGCGGGTGTGTGGACGCAACTGGGGTCGGACATCACCGGGAACGCGCCTCGGGTCGCCATTTCGAGGGACGGATCTAAAATCTTTTCGCACGACCTTGTCCTGAAATCCTACGAATACGTCTCTGGGAGTTGGACGACCTACCTTCCTGATCTGACGGCATCGGGCGCTACGAGCAAAGTGTCGTCTTCCACCGATGGTGATATAGTAGCGGTCGGTACTAATGTCTACAGTAAACAGTCCGTCACTACGAACGCTGGGTACACGTTCAACGCCTCAGGGTCCTCATTCTCTGGAACTGAACAGGCCGTGAGTGGCAACGGAAACGTCCGAGTCGTCGCCGATAAAAGCGTGAACAGTAGTACCGGCCAGGCCCTGATCTATGAGAAAGTCGGTGGTAGTTGGTCCTCGACTATATCCGCCACGTTCACGGGTGCGAGCGCCACCGAGGAGTTTGGTCGTGACGTTGACGTCTCCAACGATGGGACCCGTGTGGTCATAGGGTCAGGAACTAAGATGGTCGTTGTCGAAAAGTCGGGTGGAAGTTGGTCCCAGCTCGGATCGGATATTGCCGGGTCCACGACGAAAGTGGCAATTAGTCGCGATGGATCTAAGGTTTTTGCATACAGCGGTTCAGGTATGAAATCATACGAATATGTCTCTGGGAGTTGGACACAATATTTACCCGATCTCACGGGTCTCAGCAACATCACGAGGCTGGCGCCATCGACCGATGGCGATATCGTAGCTCTCTCGAAAAACAATGCGAACCAGGTGTACAGTAAACAGTCCGTCACTACGAGCGGTGGGTACACACTCTCACAGACAGGGACCATATCCGTTTACACTGGATCATCTATGATTTCGGACAATGGATTGGTGGCTGTCACCTATGATCCGTCGCATGGGTCTCGCTCGACTGGAGTGGTGAACATCTACGAAAAAGATTCGAGTGGAAACTGGCCTTCGTCGGCTTCGGCGACGTAC
>MDSV01034892.1_pt1 | contig 10282 bp, 10 predicted proteins | sample 810851 | NCBI WGS metagenome assembly MDSV01 (sample SAMN05326640, study PRJNA326480) | marine metagenome | isolation source: seawater | place: Atlantic Ocean: North East | collected 2012
CCGCAAGTCCAAGACTACCACTTGACGAAAAAGCAAAATTTTTAAAAGGACCAGGAGTAAGATTATAAATGTCAAAAAGATATAGTGGTAAATCATTTAAAGACGCAAGTGTAATGAAACAGGCAAAACTTTCGAAAAAAGGAAAAAGGAAACTTAAAAAAGAAAAGAAAAGAAAGAATGGAAAATAAGGTTAATTTATATCATGTTGCATCATATGTAAAAAATAACAATCTAAATCATTATAAAATCTTAGAGCAGGCTTATGAAAAAAATATGTTTGTAAATCAAAATATCGACCTTCTAAAAAGCTTTATCAATTATTTTAAAAATATAAATGAAATTAAATCTCAGCTTTATCAAGATGTTTTTGCAGCGTTTATTATAGAAGGTAATTTTGAAAAAAATTTTTTAGAATTTGGTGCAACAAATGGTATAGATTTATCTAACACATACATACTTGAGAAAAATATGGCATGGAATGGTTTTTTATCTGAACCAAGTCCTCAATGGCATAAAGAATTAAAAAATAATAGGCCTAAAAATAATATTATAACTGATTGTATTTGGTCAAAAACTGGCGAAAGTTTAAAATTTTTTGTTTCAGACGTTGGGGTGCTTTCGACGATTAATGAATTCAAGGAAAGTGATAAAATTTCTATGCCAGGGAATACTAGAGAAAGGATTAAAAGTGGGTCAACTGTAAATGTAAAGACAATTTCATTAAATGATGTGGTTAAAGATTATTTTAACTCACAATCTCCATCATATATTTCTATTGATACTGAGGGTTCAGAGTATGAAATTTTAAAAAATTTTGATTTTAAGAAATATAGACCTAAAGTTTTTACCATCGAACATAATCATACTAATCTGCAAGAAAACATAGATAAACTTCTGATTTCTAATGATTATGTTAGAGTTTTTTCTAAAATAACTGCTTTTGATGCATGGTATATTTCTAAAGAAGCTTATGATTTAATAAAAAAAAAATTAAATTTATAAATATAAATAAAAAATGAAATTTAAATCTTAAAAAATTAAATAATTTCTTATGTCTGGTAGTTTTATAACTAATAGAATAAAGTAATTATACTTATATGAAATCGATTTCAATTATAGGTCCTTGTTTTAATGAAGAAAAGAATATTGATGAATATTTAAAAAGAATAATTACAATTTCAGAGAAGGTAGGGTTAGATTATAAAATTATTTTAGTTGATGATGGTTCAGAAGATAATACCTGGTTAAAAATTTTAGAGCACTCAAAAAAAAATAATAAAATAAAAGGCATAAAATTTACAAGAAATTTTGGACACCAGGCTGCTTTAATGGCTGGAATTAATTTTGCGAACTCAGATTATGTATTTTGTAGCGATGTTGATCTTCAAGATCCACCTGAGCTTATGGAAGATATGTTTGAAAAAATTAATAGTAAAAAATTTGATGTAGTGTTTGGAAAAAGAATTAAAAATAATGAAAATTTTTTTAAAAAATTATCTTCTATTGCATTTTATAAATTTTTTAATCTAATTTCTAATACCAAAATTAGTGAACAAACATCAGATTTTATGTTATTTAATGAGAGAGTTTTAAAAGAATTAAAAAAAATTGAAGATAAAGATATTTTTTTAAGAGGTTTAATACCCTGGCTTGGTTTTAAAACTGATTATGTAAAGTTTAAAAGAGAAAAAAGAGAAAAAGGAAATACGGGTTGGTCCTTTTCAAAAATGATTGACTTTAGTTTAACTGCTTTCTTATCTTTTTCAAACTTTCCAATGAGATTGTCCTTTTACTTAAGTTTAATATCTGTAATTTTGTTTGTTGCTCTCTCATTTTTTGCACTTTATTCTTATCTATCTACAAATGTTGTAAGGGGTTGGACAAGTTTATTTTTAATAATTTCATTTTTTAATGCAATAATATTTCTCATTTTAGGCATAATGGGTGAATACGTAGGTAGAATTTACTTAAATAGTAAGGAAAAACCTAGATACGTTATTGATATAATGTCTAAAAATGATTAGCTCTGAAAATCTATACCTCAAAAATATTAAATCTAGGTCTCTTATTTTTATCATAATATTGTTCGGTGTTGCATTAAGATTAATATACTTAAATCAACTTGATGATTATTACGATGACTGGAATTTTTTATTTACAGTTGATCCAAATGTTTCTAATGAAATCACTTGGGTAAGATATTATGGAGATAGAAGAGTATTAGAACAATACAATAGTTATGATTATCAAAAAGTAGGTGAAGATTTTCCTTACTATTTTGCATTTCTTACTAAGTTTGTTTTAAAATTTTTAGGATATTCAGTTGAAAAAGCACATCTTTTTATACTGTTTTTTTCGATAGGGTCTTTTTTTATTTTAGTAAAGATTTGTGACCTAGTCACTTCAGATATAAAATTTAAAATTTTAACATTAATTTTGTTCGCATCAAATATTTATTTAATAAAAGATTTAAATGCTCTTAGACCTCATTCATTGTCAATTTTTTTAACATTACTAATTATGTATTATTTTATTTTAATTTATTTCAAAAATAAAAAATCTTATAAAAATTTATTAATTTATACTTTTACAACTATATGTTTTTTGTTGATATGGCCGCTGAATTTAGCTTTTTTTGCAGGAATAATAACAGTTTTAATATTAATTTCTTTAAATAAATCGTTTAAAAATTATAGTATTGTTTTAATTCCATCCTGCATAATAACTTTATTATATTTAATATTTAATTTTCATTATTTGGAGTATCAAGTTTTTAATAAATCTGAACATTACACTCTTCTAAATTTTAAGTTCTTCTATAGTTATTTTTTTAATAAGTTTTTTGGTTCAATTATATTTGGAGGATTTATGCTTGTTTTATTCTCTTATTTTTTAGTGAAAGATATTTACAATTATTTAATTATTATGAGAAAAGATTTTTTTAATTTTTTTAGTGTTATAAAAATTGAAGATATATTTTTAATTATTATTATAAGTATTTATATTCTAATTATATCGTATTCTATTTTACGTGCACCTGTTATGGCAGCCAAATACATTCCTTTTTTAGTTCCTGTTTTAATAATTTGGTTAAGTTATAAAATTTTTATATCTCGTTTTAAAATTATTTATTATTTGGTAATTTTATTTTCTATATTAAATCTAACATTTTATTGGAATGACGTACAAATAGATAGGCCACCAATAAAAAAGGTTTTGAAACAAATTGAAATCAGTAATTATAAAAAAATATTCACAACTGAAACTCAGGTATTTAATCATTATTTAAACAACTATAATTTATCACAAAATGAAAACCTAGAATTTAAGAAGTTTTCTGAATTTAAATTAAATGAACTACCAAATCAATTTTGGTTTATATGTTTAAATAATCCTCGTTTTATGTTCGGTGATAATAACTTTCCAGATGAGGAAAAGTGTTTTTCTTATAAAAAAATTGGAAGATTTGATGTAATTAAAACAGTAAAATTGCCAGATATTTTAATGCAGCTTATTAATAAAAATTGATTTATATCAAATATAATTCTTAAATCTTCTTTTTATACCTATTTTATCAAATTTTTTTATCCAATTTAACTCATTCTCAATTATTTTATTTATATTTGAATTATTTGCTTTCCATGAAATAAAGGATTTAGCTTTTTTTGAATCACATATTAATTTAGCAACATCACCCTCTCTACTACCTACAAATTTGATTTTGCTTTTTCTTTTTAATATTTTGTCTACGTGTTTTATCACTTCATAATTGGAATATCCTCTAGAGTTGCCGATATTTAAAACTAATGACTTTTTGTTTCTTAATGAAAATTGAATTGACTTATTGATAGCATGGCACACATCTATAATATGAATGTAATCTCTAACACAAGTTCCATCAATTGTTTTAAAATTTTTTCCATAAATGTAGATTTTTTTTCTTTTGAGCGATTTATATGTAACTGTTGGAATCAAATGTGTCTCAGGATTATGAAGTTCTCCAATTATAGGTTTATTTAAAGCAGAACACACGTTAAAAAATCTTAATATTATATGTTTTATTGTTCTATTTTTTTTAATTAGATTTTCAGCATTTAATTTTGATTTAGCATAAAAACTAAGTGGTTTTAAGGGTGAATTTTCTGTCAATGGTTTATTACTTTTTTTATAAATTGAAGCTGTGCTTGAAAATATTATATTCTTAATTTTATTCTTCTTCATCAATTGTAGTAAAATCTTTGTTGCTAATTCGTTATTTTTGAAATATTTATTTTTATTTATAGTTTCATCAACTAGTGATTGTGCTGCTAAATGAATAATTATTTTTGGTTTGGTTTTATTTAAAAAATTATTAAATTTTTTTATATTTAAAATATTACATATATAAATTTTTTTATTAAAATTATTTTTTAAATCAATACCACTTACATCGTAACTTTTTTTTAAAAAATTATATAAACAATTACCTAAAAAACCATTCGCTCCTGTAATTAAAATTTTTGTTTTATCGGGCACTAAAAATTTTTATAGTATTATTATTTAAATATCTAATAAAATTAATTAAATATAATATAATTTTATTAAGTAATGTATTTAAAGAAATCACTAATAGTTAAGTTTAACAATATTCATACTTGTGCCTAGCTGTAGTTACTTTATAAAGTTTACTCAGAAATTTAGAAATGACAAAAATAAATACTGTTAGAAAAATTGATTTAGAATATTTAGACCAAAATTTTTTTAAAAATCCTAAACAAATTCATTTAAAGGCAAGGCAATTAATTTTACAAAGTTTGAGCGCTAAAAAAAATCAAAAAATTAAGTTAATTGATTTCGGTTCAGCCGACGGCCAATTCTTAAATGTGATGAATAAAAAAAGTAAGTTTAATTTTTCACTAGGAGGGGTGGAACCCTTAGAAAAGTTAATTAAATTTGCAAAAAAAAAAATTAAAAATGTAGATTTTCAAAAAGGTTCGATTTTGGATAAAAAATTGTACAAAAATTCAAGTTTAGATGTTGGAATTTCGATTGGCCTTTTATGTTTGTTAAAAGATCACAAGAGAATTTTAAATAATTTGTTACATTGGGTCAAACCAGGAGGAATAATTCTAATTTGCTCAATATTTAATAATGAAAATTTTGACGTATCAATAGATTATAAGGAGTCAACACAAGAAAGCTTTAATAAATTTAATGTAAAGAGTGGATGGAATATATTTTCAAAAAAAACTTTATCAGATCATTTAAAAAATAGTGGGGTTAAAGGGTTTAAATTTATCGATTTTAATATGAAAAAAAAGATTGATTACAATAAAGAAAAGCCACTTAAGCTCTGGACAAAAAAATTGAAAAATAATCAATTAATTTGTATTAATGGTTTATCTATAGTTTTAGACCAAAAATTCTTACTGATTAAAAGATAATTATTATGTCAAATAGTTTTTTTCATGGGATAATGTTTCATCAATTTCATGATAATAAATATTTTAAAAAAATTCCAGGCTCATTAAGTGAAAAACATTTAATTAAAATTATAAAATCTTTCAATGTGAAAAATATTTTAACTCCAGAAAAATTTATAGAAAAAATAAGTAATAATACACTCCAAAATTTTCATGTTTGTTTAACTTTTGATGATGCGTTGCAATCACAGATTAAAATTGCTTTGCCTGTGTTAGATAGATTTAATCTTAAAGCTTTTTTTTTTGTTCAAACGTCAATCTTTAATTCTAATAATTATATGATTGAAGATTTTAAAATTTTTAGAAACCAAAAATTCAAAAATTTTACTTCATTTCATAAATTTTTTTTATCTATTCTATTAAAAAATAATTATATAAAAAATCAACTAGAAGTTTTTATTTCCTCAAAAAAAAAGATAATTAAAGATATGAAAAAAAAATATAATTTCTATAGTTTAATTGAAATAAAACATAGATTGATAAGAGATTATTTTTTAAGTAAAGATGATTACAAAAAAATTTTGCTTAAGATGTGTAAAAAAAAAAAATATGATATTAGGGCACATTCTAAAAAAACTTATTTTAAAAAAGAAAATATAAAAAAATTAATAAAAGATGGACATTATGTAGGCTTACACACCCACAATCATCCGATGGATATTACTAAACTAAATTATGAAGAGCAAAAAAAGGAGTTCTATTTAAACTATAGATTGTTAAAAAAAATAACAAAAAAAGTACCTTGCTGTGCAAGTCACCCCTCTGGAAAATATAATATAAATTCACTGAAAATATTAAAAAGTCTTAAAATTAGATTAGCTTTTAGAGATAATATGATTACTTCAACTTTAAAAAAAAACAGTTTTTTAAACTTTGAAGTTCCAAGAGAAAACGCATCTGAGTTAATATTTAGAAAGAAATAACAAAGTGAAAATTACAATTTTTACATCAAATAATTTCAGGCATAATTATTTAGTTAATCAAATTTCAAAAATAACATCTCAAATATGTGTTGTACAAGAATGTAACACAATTCATCCTGGTAGAGTTGAAGGTTATTATAAAAAAAATAAAGTAATGAAAAAATATTTTTCTAATGTTTTAGAAGCTCAAAATAAAGTTTTTAAGAATGAACCAGTTAACATAAATAATAAAGTAAAATTATTATGTATAAAGTATGGTGATTTGAATTTGTGTTCAATGAAAACTTTAAAACCATTTTTAGAAAGTAATGTTTATATTATTTTTGGAGCTAGTTACATAAAAGGAAAATTAGCAAAATTTTTAATTAAGAAAAAAGCAATAAATATTCACATGGGAATATCTCCACATTTTAGGGGAACAGACTCAAATTTTTGGGCTATTTATAAAAAAAAATATCAGTATGTAGGTGCAACTATTCATTTATTATCTAATGGATTGGATGATGGAAAAATTATTTATCATGCATTGTCTCAACCATCAAAAAATCCATTTCTATACTCAATGCTCACTGTAAAATCAGCAATAGACTCTTTATCCAAACTTATAAAAAATAAAAAAATTCATAAATATAAACCTGTAATTCAAGACAAATCATTGATGATTAATTATTCCAGAAAAAAAGATTTTACTACGAGTTTAATAAAAAATTTCAGAGAACGCAGTATCCCAAAATTTACTCATAATAAAAATGAGTTTACAAGACCTAGTATTCTTAAACATTCATTCAAATAATTTATGAAAAAAAAATTAAGTAAACTATGGAAAAAATTAGATGAATTACTGGTTACTTAAACCAACACTTGTGATACATCAATAAGACTCTACCGACTCCCACTAACTTTTACTTTTTTTAAGATTTTTTTAATTTTTTTATAAATAAATAAAGGTAGGAAACCTAGTACAATAATCTCACCTAACATTGTTAAATTTTATACTCTCAATATGGCAAATGTGGGGTACATTGTGGGGTACGCATTATGAATTATATTAAAGTTGTAGCTGCTGTGATTTTCAGAGAGAATAAGATTCTCATAGCCAGAAGAAAGAAAGGTAAGCACTTAGAATCTTGTTGGGAATATCCTGGAGGAAAAACGGAAAAAAATGAGGAGGAAAAAAAAGCCTTAAAAAGGGAACTTAAAGAAGAGTTTAATATTGAAGCATCTATAGACAAATATTTGACGGAATCATTTCATGAATATGAGAATGTTAATATAAACTTAAAAGCATATTTAGTAAGAGATTTTTTAGGTGATTTTAAATTATCTGATCATGATAAGATCGAATGGATAAAAATTGAGGAAATTAAAAAATATGATTTTGCTCCTGCAGACATACCAATAAATGATTATTTGATAAAAAATGGAATCTAAATTAATTGATGTACCAAATAATGAATTAGACGAGGTCATAAATAAAAATATAGAAAAATCTGAAAAAATTATAATTGTGGTCTCTTTTTTATTTGAAAGAGGATTAGAACTAATATTTGATAAATTGAAAAAATTTCATAACCCATCGAATATTACAATAATTACTAGTAATTATTTAAATAGCACAGAACCAAATGCTCTTCGAAAACTTATTGATTTAAAATCTTTAGGTTCAAAAATATATATGTTTGATTCAGTTGGCTCAAAAGAAAATTTCCATATCAAAAGTTATTATTTTGAAAACAAAGATAATGACTTTTATAGCTCCATAATTGGTTCAAGTAACATTTCTTTTTCAGCATTTAGACTAAGTCACGAACTAAATATAGAAACTAAAGATAAAAAAATCTGCAAAGAACATTGTGAAAAAATGTTGAATTTTTTATCTCACCCTAGTTTATTGGAACTTACTAATAAAGTAATTGATGATTATGAAAAAATATATGATGAAAGTAAAAATTTATTTCGTAAGTTTGAAGATGAAAAAGACGATGATATAACAGTCATTCCATTTAAAGAGCCTAATATTGTTCAGGTAGAGGCATTAGAAATATTAAAAAAATCCAGAAATGAAATGGGGAAAAATAAAGGACTTGTAGTTATGGCTACAGGTTTGGGTAAAACAATTTTAGCTGCACTTGATGTAGTTGAACTTAGACCAAATAAAATTTTATTTGTTGCTCACAGAGAAGAAATACTAATTCAATCAAAAAACGCTTTTAAAAATTTTATACCAAATAAAAAATATGGATTTTATAAAGGTAAGAACAAAGATATAAAAAACGAGTATATTTTTGCTAGCATCCAAACCATTGGCAAAAAAAGTCAATTAGAAAAATTTAGAAAAGATGAATTTGATTATATAATTGTTGATGAATTTCATCATGTGGGTGCAAAGAGTTACAAAAATCTAGTGGAGTACTTTAAACCTAAATTTTTTCTTGGTCTTACAGCTACACCTAATAGAACTGACAATGTTGATATTTTACAATTTTGTGGTGGTAATCTTTTATACAGAAAAGATTTAATAGATGGAGTTAATTTAAAACTACTTTCAAACTTTGATTATCAAGGAATAATTGACAAATATGTAGATTATACAAAAATTACCTGGAGAGGAAAAAAGTTTGATGAAGTCGATTTAGATAAAAATTTAAACACCTCTAAAAGAGCTAATTATATATTTGAAAATTGGTCTAAACATAAATTAACTAGAACTCTTAGTTTTTGCGCTTCAATTAAGCATTGTAACTACATGAGAGATTTTTTTATATCTAAAGGAGTAAAAGCCGTTTCTGTACACAGCAAGTCTGAGACTAACAGAGCTGAAGCAATAAAAATGTTAACCGAAAGAAAGATAGATATTCTTTTTAGTGTTGATTTATTTAATGAAGGTGTGGATATACCAGTTGTTGATACAATAATGATGTTACGACCCACTGAATCTAAAATTATTTTTATTCAACAGTTTGGAAGAGGTTTAAGAAAGGCCGAAGGTAAAGAAATTGTCAAAGTTATAGATTTTATTGGAAATCATAAAACTTTTTTAGAAAAACCAGCTGCTCTGTTTGATTTTGATTTAGATCCAAATTCAATGGGTAAGTTTGTTGAAAATTATAAGAATAATAAATTAGCATTGCCAGATGATAGTAGAATTTTTTATGATCCTGAAACAATTGATTTTTTCACAGAATATTCATTAAAAATGAAAAAAGAAAATTTTATTCAATATGAAGAAGGAGACATAAGTAAAAATATTGAAACTCAGTTACACAAAGGTTTTATGAAAGAAAATGTCCAAAAAATTTTTAAATATGATAAAAGTGGATTTTCTTGGAACAATATGTCCGGACATATAAGGCCTAAAAATAAATTTGATCAATTTAGTAAAGAACAATTTCTTTTTATCACATTAATTAAAACAGATTTTCAAATTGAATATTCATATGAAGATTATTTTAAAAATGAAAAAATTTTACATTGGCAATCAGTTAAAGGAACCAAAGAAAACAATGAAGCAGGCCAAGCAATAATTAACCACAGAAAAAATAAAAGCGATATACATTTATTTGTTAGAGCTTCATCAAGAGCAAATATAAACTTTTTATATTGTGGTAAAATTAATTTTATTAATGGAAAAGGAGATGGACCTTTTAATGCTGATTTTGAATTAGAAAAACCTCTAGAAGGTAAATTTCAAGAAGAATTTTTAAGAGTATCAAAACTTATAAATAAATAAAATGTGGGGTACATTGTGGGGTACGTGTTATATAAAATACTAGGATTTTAATTTAATGATGATTCAAAATTGGCGTAAACATTGGAGAAACAATTAGATGAAGTACTGGTTACTTAAATCAGAACCAGATGTATGGTCAATTGATCAACAAATTAAAGCTGGAAGAA
>MDSV01087467.1_pt1 | contig 10282 bp, 13 predicted proteins | sample 810851 | NCBI WGS metagenome assembly MDSV01 (sample SAMN05326640, study PRJNA326480) | marine metagenome | isolation source: seawater | place: Atlantic Ocean: North East | collected 2012
TTATTATTTTCAAAAGCCATTGCTACATTTGACTCTAAACATCTCATAGTTATCTTAAAATCTTCAACATTGAAAGGTTCTTTTAATTTTAAAGAATGATAACGACCTACTTTAAATATTTGATTTTTTTTAAATAATGAATTTTTACTATTAACCTTTATTTTGGATTGATAACCATGATAAATTTTATTTTGTTGGATAATTTTGGCACCTTCACAGAATAATATCTGTTGAAATCCCAAACAAATTCCAATTATTTTTTTTTTACCTTTAAATTTATTATAAATCTTTGAAGTTAAAGGATAATTTTTTGGGTTTCCTGGGCCAGGTGAAAAAATAATGACTTCTGCTTTATCAAGTTTTGTCTTATCAACATTATTATAATTATCACATTTCACCTCATCAAATAATGAAAATTGATGAACAACATTGTGAGTAAAAGAATCTTTATGATCTATTACGTAAATCATTTAAAGAGATCGATTAATGCTTTTGCTTTAATAAAGTTTTCTCCAAATTCATGTTTAGCATTACTATCAACAACAACACCCGAAGCTACGGAAATTTCAGAAATATTTTTATAATTTAAAATTGATCTAATAATAATATTGAATTTCATATCACCATTTAACTTAAGATACCCAAAGCTTCCTGTATAAATATTTCTATTTTCTTTTTCTTGATTGTTAAGAAGATTAAGGGTGCTAATTTTTGGGCAACCAATTACTGATCCTCCGGGCATCATTGCTCTTATAATATCTATATTTTTTACATTTTTTTTTATTTTACCTTTAATCAAACTAACATAATGAAAAAGATCTTTATATTCCTCGACAACTTTTGCTTTAGATAGTTTAACAGTACCGACCTTACATATCCGCGACATATCACTTCTTTCCATATCTACAATCATATTATGTTCTTTAGTTTCTTTAAGATTATTTCTAAAATATTTTAAAGCCTTAATTTTATTCATCTTTTTGTTTTTTATGACTGTGCCAGCTATAGGTTTAGTAGTGATCGAAGAACCTTTTTTAGTAATTAGATTCTCAGGAGAACAGCTAATAATAGAATAATCTTTATCTCTGATCATAAAAGCTTCAGGGGCCAAATTTGTTTTTGAAAGTCTACAAAAAAAATCTAAAGGATCAATCTCAGATTTTAATTTATATTTAGTACAGATCTTTATTTGATAAGTTTCCCCACTTTTTATTTTCTTCTTAAATTTATCAAAAATTTTTGTGTAAGATCTTTTATTGATATTAATCTTAAATTTTTTTTTTGGTTTAATTTTATCAGTTTGATAATTAATCAAATTATTAGAATATCTAATTTTTTTTTCAGGTTTATAAAATATTCCTTTTGGAAAATTTATACTTTTTTGCTTTGGGATTTTAATCCCAATTATATTATTCAATAGCTCATAACCAAAGAAACCTATAAATAAATCTGTCTCTTTAAGTTTTTTAGTAATTATTTTTTTATTTAAAAAACCGTAAACATTTTTTTTATTTAAGATAATCTTCTTTGAAAAGTCTGTGTATAAATCAAATCCACTTATTGATTTATAGATGGCATATGACTTTCCAGATTTATGTATCTCTTTAAGTTGATTTTGTTTACTCAATTTATTCCGACTTTAATCTCAATACTGGTTGTTCTTTAATAGGTAAATGAATTATGGCCGCAAAGACTGATAAAGCAATTGCTAAATACCACGCGTAATCATATGACCCATAAAGATCATGGAATAGGCCTCCTAGATAAGCTCCAAAGAATGAACCAATTTGATGACTTAAAAATACTATACCATACAAAAGTCCTAAATATTTTGTACCAAACATATGTGCAACAATTCCGCTTGTCGCAGGAACTGTTGATAACCACAAAAAACCAAAACTTGCTCCAAAAATAAATGAGTTAATATTACTAGCTGGTAAAAATATGAATAAGATAATTGACAAACCTCTCAAACTATAAATAGCACTTAATATTATTTTCTTGCTCATTTTAGTTGAGAGATAGCCGCTAGTAAGAGATCCAAAAATATTAAATAGTCCAATCAATGATAAAATTGCTGCAGCAGTCCAGCTTTCTAATCCACGATCAATTACGTACGTAGGAACATGTGTGCCTACTAAAGTTATATGAAAACCACATACAAAAAAACCTGAAACTAATAAAATATAACTTTTTGTTCCAAACGCCTCTTTAACAGCATCAGATAAACTCTGAGTATTTGGTTTTTCAATAGTTTGCTCTAATGAGGGTGATCTAACAAAAAATGAAATACCTAACCCAATAATTAAAGCTACAAGAAATGATAATAAAGTTATCTGCCAACCATTTTCTGTTAAAGAATATTGAGTTAATATTGGAGATAAAAAATACCCAAAAGATCCAACTGCCGTAACTATACTCATTGCAATTGTTCTATTTGATAATGGAAAGTGTTTGCCAACGATCGACATTGGGATACTAATTGCAGTTCCCCCTAAACCAATTCCAATTAAGATACCCATATCTATTTGAAAAAAAATTCCAGTATTAGGCCCTGCATATAAAAAATAAACACCAGCTATAAAAAAAAGAAATGCCAATGCAATTGCTTTATGTCCACCATACTTATCGGCAATTGCACCAAATATAGGTCCTGTTAGTCCCCACATTAACATTTGGATTCCAATTGATAATCCTGATTGGGTTAAAGAAATTCCTAAATCATCTTTAAAGTCCATGAAAAACATTCCAAAAGTTTGTCTTACTCCTAATGAAATCAAGACCACTAAGCTGGCAGTAATTAGAGTAATCAAAGCAGTATTATTTCTTATAAATTTTTCAGAGGACATATATTTACTTTAAATGTTTAAGAGCTTGCTTGATATCAGTGATAAGGTCGCTTGGATCTTCAAGACCTATATGAAACCTGACTAAGTGTTCATCCTTTGCTAAATTCATATATTTTCTTTTTCCTGTTTCTCTAAATTCTTGGTGAAGAACTAAACTTTCAAAACCTCCCCAGCTATAACCATATCCAAATAATTTTAATGAATTAACAAATTTTCTAACAGAATTAATATTTTTTGCTTTTATTTTTAACCCCATCAATCCAGAAGCACCAGAATAATATTTCTTCCACATTCTAAAATTAAAAGAGTTTTTTTTAAATGGATAAAGTAACTTAATATTTTTATTTTTAGATAAAAAAGCTGCAACTTTTTTAGCATTTTCTCTGTGTCTATCTAATCGTACATCAAGTGTTCTAAGTCCCCTGGTAATTAAATAAGCATCATCAGGTCCTAACCTTAATCCAGTAATTTTTTCAGCTTTTTTTACTTTAGAGAAAACTTTTTTATTTACTGCCAAACTTCCACCCATAACATCCGAATGACCTGAATAATACTTAGTGGCCGATACAATTGACATATCGAAACCAAATTTTATTGGTTTAAAATAATATGGCGTTGCCCAGGTATTATCAATTGCAGTCAAAACTTTGTTTTTCTTTGCGATTGAAATAATTTTTCCTAGATCTTGAAATTCGAATGAGTTACTTCCTGGATTTTCAACAAAAATTAATCTTGTTTTTTTAGTTATATTATCTTGCAATGTTTTTAAATCATGAGGATTATAAAATTTAGTTTTAATATTAAATTCTTTTAAAAAATCTTCTGTGAGAATTCTTGTTGGACTATAAACAGGATCAGATACTACAATTTCATCCCCAGGCCTAACAACACTAAATATTGACAAGAAGACAGATCCAAATCCGGTTGGTGTTGTAAAAACATGGTAACTTTCTTCCAATTTAGTTAAAATTTTTTGAAGTATATGAGTTGTTGATGTTCCTTGTCTTCCATAGTCATAATGACCACCAGTAGGATTTTTCAATGCTTTTGCTTGAGTTTTTCTTATATGTTGCATTGACTTAAAAATAATTGTTGATGCCCTAACTACTGGTGGGTTTACTGACTGATTATGAAAATCTTTTGCAGTATGCTTAAGAAAAGTCTTGAATGATTTAGACATAAAAAAATTGATAACTATAAAAGACAATGCTATATCCCAGACTTAATTTCAATTAAATTATAACTAGAGGAAATAATGGGATATCCAAAGAAACATAGAGGTCGAAGGAAAATGGGATCTAAAAAAAGAAGAGCCAGAAAAAAAAATAAGAAAAAGTAAGCCCATATGGATCAAATAAATAAGGTTAAATCCTTAAGTATCTGGATTTTTGTTATTCCCTTTATTGCAATTAATATTTGTTTGATATTAGTCACCCAGTTTCATGAATTATTTCCAAATAAAGAAGACATAATTCATAATACTTTTCCTTACTTTGACGGAGGGACCTCTATAAGTAGGACTGCTAGACCCTATCCTAGCTGGATAATTTTTAAACCAGCAATGTTTCTTACTTCGTTTTTATTAATAAGATACTGGCTATATAACAGAAGTATAGTTGAATTTTTTAAACCAAAACATAAATACATAAAAAAATTTGTTTTTTTTGGCGTTGCCTCCGCTGTTGCATTAATTATTCATTCAATATTTTTAGGTATTAAATTTGACAATGATTTTTATAAGTTATTTAGAAGAATAATAATGTTATCGTTTGTAGTCTTTGAGCTAGTTGCACAAGCATATCTTGTAGCAACACTTTATTCATTCAAAGATAAACTTAACAATTATATAAATATTGTATTTCTAAAATTAAAGATTACTTTAGTGACTATATTAATAATAGTAGCAATGATAAGTATCCCAATAATAAGCTTACCAGGTAATGATTTTCTTGGTTTTAATCTAAAATTTTTTAAACATGCACTTGAGTGGGATTATTTTGTTGGAGTAATATCTTTTTATTTGCTTACTTACTTTATGTGGAAAAAAACTAATTTTTAATCCATCCTCCACCTAAAACTTTATAACCCAGATTATCTTTTTTATAAAAAACACATGCTTGACCTGGAGAAATACCATCTTCTAAAAGTTTTAAGTTTACATCTGCTTTATTCTTATCTTTAAATTCAATTTTAGCGTTCAAAAGTTTTCCAGTTGACCTAACTTTAACAAAAATTTCTTCTTCAAATTCACTTTTATCAACTAATAAATTTAAATTATTTAAAGAAATTACTTTTTTACCAAGTTTAGATTTAGGTCCAACTATAATTTCATTTTTATCTGAATTAATCTCAAGTACATACAGAGGATTTTTATCTGCAACTTTAATCCCTTTTCTCTGTCCAATAGTAAAATTGATTATACCATCGTGCACACCTATTACCTTTCCATTAAGATCTTTAATATTTCCTTTTTTATATGAATCTGGTCTAAATTTTTGAATTACTGACGCATAATCTCCATTGGGTACAAAGCAAATATCTTGACTATCAGGTTTATCTGCAACATTTAATTCTAATTGTTTTGCTATTTCTCTAGTTTCATTTTTTAACATTCCACCCAATGGAAATCTTAAATAATTTAACTGATCTTTTGTCGTATTAAATAAAAAATAACTTTGATCTCTATTTTCATCCACAGCCCTATACATATTAGTCTCATTTTCAAATGTGATACTTTTAACGTAATGACCAGTAATCATCGCATCTGCTTTTAATTCTTTAGAAACTTCAAACAGATCTTTAAATTTAACTGTTTGATTACATTGTACGCAAGGAATTGGTGTTTCACCCTTTAAATAACTATCTATAAAATTATCTATTACACCTTTTCTAAATTTATTTTGGTAATAAAGAATTTTATGCTCAATACCCAACTTGTCAGCCACTCGTTTAGCATCCATGATATCTTGACCAGAACAACATTGTTTGGAGCTTGCTACATTTTTTCCATCATCATAAAGTTTCAAAGTAATACCAATAACTTTATAGCCCTCTTTTTTCATCATTCCAGCTACAGTTGATGAATCTACCCCTCCTGACATAGCCACGACCACGGTTGTGTCAGAAGGTTTTTTGTTCAATCCAATAGAATTTATTTCATTATTCATTTGATGGTATTTATACTTATTTCTAATATAAGTTAAATTAAATGATTTTTGATTATGAACCAGGTGACAAAGTTTTCAATCCATTAAATAAAGACTGGGGTATTGGACAAGTTCAATCAATAATTAAAGGTAAAGTAACAGTTAATTTTCAAAATGCTGGAAAAAAGGTAATAAACTCAGAAAATATAGAATTAAAAAAAGTTAATGACAGAGATTGATAAAAAAAAAATTGTTAATAATTTGATTGAAACCTTTCTAAGGGCTGGAGAGATTTCATTAGATCTAAGAAAAAAAGGACTTACTAAAAAACTAAAATCAGATAATACGCCAGTTAGTAATGGTGACTTAGAAGTTAACAGAATTATAACGAATGAAATTAAAAAACTGACCCCAAATATACCGATTATTTCTGAAGAAACATCTGAAAATAAATCTATCAAAAATCCAAAAGATTTCTGGTTAATTGATCCAATAGATGGAACCTATGATTATATAAATAACCTTAATGAGTTTACAATTAATGCTGGTTTAATAATTGATAAAAGACCAGTTGCAGGACTAATTTATGCTCCAGCAAAAAAAAGAATGTTTTTTTCATACGGAATGAATTCAGCGTTTGAATTAGTAAATAAAAAATCTACTAAACTTGATAGCACAAAAAATTTTGATAAAGATGAGATAAAATTTGTTTCTTATTCAAATACAATTAAGCCAGAAATTGAAAGAATTTACAAAAAATTAAATGTAAAAAAACATATTCGTATGAAAAGTTCATTAAAGTTTTGTGTGATTGCTGCAGGAGAATATGATGGTTATGTAGCAGAACCCAGAGCTTGTGAATGGGATATTGCTGCAGGACATGCAATCTTAAAACATGCAGGTGGTAATATTACTGATTTTTATGGAAATGAAATCTTATATGGCAAAAAAGATTTTAAAAATCCAAGTTTAATTTTAAAAAGTAAAAGCATTTTATAATGGATGAACAAATAAGAATAATACTTATAATTTTAGTTTCAGTTTCAATTTTTGGATTATTAATATTTGTGTTTGTTAAGAATTATATTAAGAATAAAATCGACAATTTAGTAAAAATTGAAAAAAAAAAGCTAAAGTAATCTAATGATTTTTAAAAAATCCTCTTTTTCTAATTGCATTACTTTTTTTGAAGTTTCAAAATCAAAACCGTTTCTTGCCAATAAAGATATATCTTTTTTATAAAATAGTTGCCTGTTATCCTCTGTGCGGGCTGGACCAATTCTTTTTTTTTTACAAATTTTGATAGCTGAAAAAAAATCCTGATCTGAATTATTATCTTGTATCTTACTTACAGTTTCTTTAATAAAATCTTTATTAATTCCTTTTCCAATTAAGTAATTTCTGATTTTATTTATTGAATTACCTCTTTGAATCATACTTTTAGCTTTGCTATCTGAGTAAAATTTATCATTAATAAATTTATTTTTTTCCAAATCTAATAAAACGATGTCTATTAAATCATTAACATCTTGTTTTTTCACACTCGGTAATGATAATTTTAAGTATTTCTTCAATAAATAAGTCTTAAGCTGTTGTTTGGATGGGGCATACTTTTCAACGTAGGTAAAAGCAAAATTTCTCATTTCTTCAACGGTTACCTTGAGAGTTTTTTTTTTATTTCTTATGGGAATCATCAGAAGATTTAATATAATACATTTTAAAATGATCGAACAAATTTATAATTATTATACAATTGAAATGCTTTATTATTGGGTAAATTTAGGTGTTTTACCTTTTTGGTTAATATTAATTTTTTTTCCTCAATCTCATCTTTGCAGGTACTTCGTGACCTCAATTTTTCCAATATTTGTACTTAGCGGAACCTATATTTTTATACTTTATAAAGCTTATTTAAGTTCTTATGATTTTAACAGCAACTTTGATCTTTATTTAGGAATTAATAATATTTCAGACTTATTTTTGGATAAAACTTTTCTAATAATGTTTTGGATTCACTTTATTTCTATTAATCTTTTTACTGGAGGTTGGATTGTCAAAGACTCACAAAAGTTTTCAGTCAATAAAATACTATTAATAATTCCACTTTTAATAACTTATCTAATTGGTCCATTAGGATTATTTGTTTATTGGTTAATAAGAGTTTTTTATGCAAAAAATATAAGTCTATATGATTAAATTTTTAGATTTTTATTTCGATTTTATCAGTCCATATTCCTACTTGGCCTATAAAAAGTTAAAATCATTAAATAATTTCAGTAAAATAAATATCAATTATAAACCAATACTTTTAGGTGGTCTTCACAATTTAGGAGGAATAACACCACCAGCATTTAATGAACGTAAATTAAAAAATATGAAAAGTGATTGTGAATTAATTGCGAAAAAGAATGATATTGAATTCAAATGGAATATGAAATTTCCAATAAATTCTATACAATTAATGAGAGGATATTTGGTAATTGAAGACAATCTAAAAAAAAAGTTTTTTGAAGTCTGTTTTGATGCGTATTGGAAAAATAATATAGACATTTCTAATGAAAAAAAAGTTAATGAGATTTTAGATAAGATTATTTTAGATAAAAAAGAATTTTTAAATAATATACAAAATACAGACATTAAAGTAATGTTGAAAAATTTAACTAATGACGCTTTTAAAAAAAATATTTTTGGTGCACCAACATTTGTCGTAAATAATAAAATTTTTTGGGGTCAAGATCGTCTTGATTATGCTTTGGATGAATATAATTCTTAAACTATTTTAAATTTACTTTGTCTTATAGCTCCAAAACCACCATCTATATGTGAAACTTTTTTAAATCCCATGTCTTTTAATGACTTGGCTGCTAAAGCCGATCTTAAACCACCAGCACAAAATAATACCATCTCTTTATCAAGATCAAGTTTTCCCTTTTTAAAATAAGCACTTTCTGGATCTAACCAAAATTCAAGCATTCCTCTAGGAATATGGTTGGCATTCTCAACTTTACCTTCTTTATCAAGTTCTCTGACATCTCTTATATCTATAAGATTACAATTTTTTTCGGTTACCATTTTGTGAGCCTCATCACTAGAAATTGTTTTAATTTCCTTTAGGGCTTCTGATACCAGAGTTTGGGATGATTTAATCGTCATAATATTGTAATAATTTATACCATATATTTGAAATATATGAAAAAAATTTTTATAAAACTTGCAAGATTATTTGGTTATGAAATCATTGATCAAAATAATTTTATATCTCCAACACTAAATAAGGATCTTAATGAGGATCTTTCAATCATTAATGAAAAATCAATTATCTTACCTCTAGGTAACGTTAAAATAACAAGAAAGATTAACTCACTGTTAATAATTTTGAGAATGAATACAGAAGTAAAGATATGGGATCAGACAAAAAAAAGATTATTTGAGCAACCAAAAATTGAGTACTCAATAAGATCAATAAATTCTCTTATCAAATCTATAAAATTTTGTGAAAATAAATATCCAAATTTAAAAATAAAAACAATTATTATTGAAGATCGCTCTACAAAAAAAAATCTAGATTTAATAAAGAAATTAACACAAAAAGGAAATATAGACATCGTCTCATTAAATCATGAAAAATATAAACCATTAATCAAGGAACAAAAATCTGAAGATACTTTTTCCAATTTAGCAAGTTTAATGAAAAGTTTTGAAACTGGAAAAAATCAAAGTGAAGACTTAGTATTTTTTGTAGAGGATGATTATATTCATTTTGAAACAATGCTGGAAGAAATGATTGCTTCATATGAAAGAATTGCATCACAAATTAAAAAAGATATTTTTATCTGTCCCTCTGATTATCCTTATCTTTATATGAATAATGAAAAAACTAATGTTTTGATTGGTAATAAAAGACATTGGAGAACTATAAGTAGGAGTCTTTGTACATTTATGACTAGTAAATATTTATTAAATAAATATTGGGATAATTTTTACAAAACATGTGTCGATCGACACGATCCTTTTGAAAAATATATCAATGAAATTTATGAAAAAGAAATCTGCATTTCTCCTCTTAAAAGTTTATCTTTACATTTGGCAAATATTAATTCTAGTTATGGACTGGCTCCTTTTATAGACTATAAAAAAATCTGGGACATAAATAAATAAAAAGCCCCCTGAGGGAGGGGGCTTTTTAGTTTAACTAACTAACTTAAGAGAGAAAATTTAAGGGGTTCTCCGATGAGTAATCGCGGAGATACAGAGAGCGAAGAACCCCTTAATTGTTATTGTTAACAA
>MDSV01244937.1_pt1 | contig 10282 bp, 7 predicted proteins | sample 810851 | NCBI WGS metagenome assembly MDSV01 (sample SAMN05326640, study PRJNA326480) | marine metagenome | isolation source: seawater | place: Atlantic Ocean: North East | collected 2012
AAAAAAGTAGGTCTTACTTCCCACCATAAGGACGGCCTCGTTTCATGGTTCCGTGGAATGGGACGTCGGAGTGAGCTCATGTGAACGGCCAGACGCTCCTCGAACAAATTCGATGATCCAAGCGGAAACAACCATCAGGGCAGCGCCCACACCCAAGATCAGTAAGCCTGGCCCCCACCCCATGGGCACGAAGCCCCTCGTTCCGAGGAACAGAGCCAGCCCCGCTGTAGAACCAATCAGCCAACCCGCTCGCTCAAGGATGGACGCGCCCTCGAGCAGTGCCGGGGCCGGATTCCGCCCAAGGATTGCACGGGCGCCAGACCAGACCCGATCTCCATCCCAACAGACGAGATAGGCGGCAGAAAGCGTCATCCCCGCGGCGACGAACACAGTGTTTCCGAAACCGACTCCCCAAGTAATCAAGAGTATGCTGAAGGAAATGGGCAAGCACATGAGTGCCCCGACGAGCGCAGTGCTCGGGATGAGAAGCAGGAGCGCCGCAGCGACCTGCACGAATCCGATGAAATGCCAGAACGGGCCAGTCTGATACATCGCCTCGAAGAAGAACCCGATAGGCGTATCTACTGGCATCAGCGTGAATCGCTGACCCGTCGCCTTCACGAGCCCGGTGGGAAGAAAAGCCATGGCAAGCAAAACTCGGTTCAGTAGCGCGAACCGAGCGAGCCAAGGCTGACGGCGCACCCACTTATGAAGTGGCGCGAGGCTCGTTGGAAGAGGAGCGTTCGAGAATATCATCGATCACTCACGGAGTTCAAGAAAGACCGCACAGCCCTAGATAGATGTCATCGCACTATAACCCAAGCCAGTGATGATCGCGATCGCCTTCCTGATTCCGGTTGCGGTCGGCCTCGCCCTGGTCTTCATGAAAGGAGTCCTACCCCAAACCGCCCGTGTGTGGAGGGCGAACACCGTAACGACGGTACGTCGGTGACGGATCGTGTGACACCCGAAACACACGCAGGCACGCCTGCATCGTCGGACCCATCAGAAGTGCAAAAATGAGTGTGCCCCACCCGATGGAGCCACCCAGAATGGCAGCCACGACAAGCACCGTCACCTCGACTCCGATACGAGAGGCCCGGAGGCTTCTGCCGATCGTACGTGACAGACCCATGGCGAGGCCGTCCCGAGGGCCAGCCCCGAGAGACGCCCCGATATAGACTGCAGTGCCTACCCCGAGCATCGGGATCGCGACCAGAAACTGGACAACGCCCGGGCCAAAGCCATCGGCGAAGTCGACGTACGGACGAATGAGGTCCACCCACGGCCCAATCAGCAGCATATTGAGCACCGTAGCGATGCCCGGTCTCACCGAAAGCGCCACACGACTGAAGACGATCAGCACGAGGCCCGTCACTTGAGCGATGCGGCCAAAGCTCAATCCCGATCGTTCGCTGACCACTTCGTGGAATGCCGACCATGGATCGAGGCCGATACGCGCTTCGAGCATGAGTGAGATCGCAAGCCCGAACAGAAAGAGGCCGACCTGGAGGCGCGCGATATCGAGCCAGAAGGGGCGAGAACGAAGAAGTGGAGTTTCGTAAAACACCGTTGAAATCCGACTATAACCCGAGCCAGTAGTTCACCTTCACGATAAATCGATCCTCGGAGGGTGCACGCCAAAGATCCTGAAAATCCCGGTTGAAATCAAAGTCGCCTCGTTGAGCGCTACCAAAGTGCTTGCGCTGCCAAACAACGAAGACTGTCGACCCAGGACGATACTCCCAGCGAAGCACTGAGTTGCCGACCAAAGAGCGCACGTTGAAGTCTCGATCCCGAAAAGAGTAATCGGCGCGCCCATCGCCGTTGAAGTCGAGATTTTGGTATACCGTCCCACCCTCTCTCACAGTCTCACAGCTTGAACTGCTGCAAGAAACACCCGATTGGTGCTCCTCTGTCAGTCCGGATGTGAACATCGTGAAACTATAGGTCTGGGACTCAGCGAGCTGCTTGTATGCCACATAGTCTCCTGAAGAGAGCAAGGGCTGCATGAAAAGCTCAAGTGTCAGGGTTGGACTGAAAGTCCAGTTGAGCCGCGTCTCCATAGAGACAGTGGTGCGATCTAGGTCCGAAAAGATGTATCTCGAGCCAAACGTGGGTTCATATGCAAGAGCACTCGTCGTCGCTACGTATTGGTTACCGGACTTCGAAACCTCGTGACTAGGGTTAAAAGAGATCGAGAAGTTGTCTGACGGACGTATGTTCACGTTTGCCCGAATCTGGCGGCGACCACCCCTGCCAATCCGTTCATCCGCATGATCGAAGTCAAAACCAAAGCTGACTCTTTTTCTCCAGTCAGTGTTCAAGTGGGCATTCCAAGAGAGCTTCGCAGGCCCAACCATCATGGGGCCGCCACGCGTCTGTCGTCGGCTCATTTTCTGGGGCTCGTACCGAACGCTCCCCCTTAAATCCCACCAGTTCTGCAGCTTGCCGTTCAGACGAAGAGAGTAATTCCCATTAGTGCGGGCGTTGTGCCACGATTCAACAGACCAGACCTGATCAAGCGCTTCATGGCTCCAATTGTGGAAACTAGAAAGCGTGAAGTCGTAGTTCTGAAAGTACTGACCAGGCTGAATCTCCTTGTAGCCGATCCGGAAGCCACCGTCGAGGCGCTCTGCGTTCGTAGAGAACCCGAGGTCGTTGACCTCGAATACGTCAGACACTTCAGCAGCCCATAGGGCCCCCGTCCAATGCTCACCATTTCTCCTTTCTAGCTGGACCCGCCAATCGCGCCCACTCAGTGACCTAGCACTTTCATCGACCGAAAAACGCGTTGCGTCAGGACGCTGGAGAAAATGTGTAGAAGAGCGCTGCACGCGGAGCATCGCTTGCTCAGAACCACGAACATGACTGCCCGCGAAAAAGCCCCACAGGGCCCAGTCCCGATCACTCCATTGGTGCTCAAACCGTAAGCCACCGTTGAGAGCACTGGACCCAAGCCAATCGAAAGACCCATCACTGGGAAGGTTACGGCTCATGTACGACCCGAGGCCACGAATCTGGGTGGTTCCCTCGTTGAAATCCTGTCCTAGGCTGAACACACCAAAGTTGGTTCGCGGCTCAACAAGAAACTCATCCCGAGCTCCTGACTCGTATAGGCCCTTAGCGAACTCGCTCCCCGTAACGGCTGCCATGGCCCCTACAGACAGCCCTGAGGAGGTTCGGCCTGCCAGCTTTGCCGCACCGAGAATAGTCGCGTTGCTTGGTACTTCAGCAAACTCAACGTCCCCGGGAGTCCGACCTTGGGGAGCGCGACCTATACGACGACTATAGAAAAGGGCGTTGCTACGTCCTGACAACCCGAAGTCGAAGTTGCGCGCGTCCTCGACAAAAAATGGCCTCTGTTCGGGGAAAAAGGTCTCGAATGCTGAGAGATTAATCACAGCCGGATCCGCTTCGACCTGCCCGAAATCGGGATTCACGGTGGCGTCTAGCGTAAACGCAGCCCCTAAGCCGTAGCTGACGTCGACACCCATACGACTAGCTGTTGCAGAACCATCAAAAAATGGGTTTCCGGGCTCAGCCTGACTGTTTTCTAGACTTGAAACAACGTATGGGATCACCTCCACACGACGCGCCGGCTTTGAGAGACGCAGGTCATCGATTCTTGCCATCTGGCTCACGATTCCTCTGCGGGTTCTTGAGATCAATGAGTAGTAGCTCCGTTCTCGAGAAGCGATACGTAGCCTGTGGAAATTGATACCCCAAGCCTGAAGATTCTCAGACGCTTCGTAGCGAATCTGAGAGAGTGGGATCCGCATCTCCGCAGTCCATCCCTGATCGTCGACCTTCACTGCTGAGGACCAGATTGCATTCCACGCTTCGTCCATCTTCTCGTCCGCGTAGAAGTACATATCGCCCTGAACACCAGCTGCGCTGACACGAAAGTTGTACCCGGTCAAGCCATCGAGATTCGGATCTAGGTGCACACTGAACTGATCATACATACCGCGCTGATCACGGCGGGTAAGGCGGCGGTCTATCAGCTCCGGCTCGGTGTCCCACATGCGAGCTGCGATCCATATCGCATCGTCTCCTAAGAGCACGCGCACCTGTGTGTCGTTCTCTGCCGGGCCACCCTCTATCGGCTCGCGCTGGATAAACCCTTCAAAAACCCGAGCTGTCTCCCACTCTGGCTCGTCGATCCACCCATCAATGTTGATGTCTATCGGTCTTCGGTCCGAGTCGAGAATCGTAGGAGAGACTTCCGACATTGACGACGAGGGCGCTCGTGATGCAATCGTTCCTGAAGTTGCTACCGCACGATGTTCAACCTGAGCACAGACCGACTCAGGCATGAACACGAGAGGAGCTGTGAGCAGGACGGCCAGCCCTAACAGTCTCGTCTGCTCGGGGGCAGCAATATTTATCCCCGCTAAAATACGATCTCGGGTCACCTCAGGTCGATCCAGCGCTCAACAGCAGGGTGAAGGGGGATCGGTGCGCTAGACAGATTACCTAGATCAATCTGCTTTGCCATGTCATGCACCTGCTCAAGCGAGGCTCGGTCATTTTCGAAAATGTTGAGCAGCGTCGTGACGACGTCCTCAGACAAGCCCTCGAGAGCAAACACCCAATTCATCACCGCCAAAGTCTTTACCGGAGCTTCCACCCCACGGTAAGCCCCTACAGGAATCAGGCCTTCCGAATAATACGGATGCTCTTCATACATCTCACCTAATACCTGGTCCGAAAAGCCGATCAGGCGCATGTCTGACGTTGTGGTGGCTTCAAGAACGGCGGCGGCAGGATATCCGACCGAGATAATCGCAGCGTCTATCGCTCCATCGCGCAGAGCCGACGACGATTCCGCGAATGAGAGATACTGAGGGTTCAGGTCTTCATACGTGAGTCCATGTGCTGCCAACACGTGCCTAGCGAGCTGCTCAGTGCCACTTCCAGCTGCACCTACTGAAACGCGCATGCCCCGAAAGTCCGAGACCGACTGAGCCGGTGATGACGCAGGGACTAGGATATGCGTAACATTGGCATAAAGAGGTGCAATCGCGCGGAGTTCTGACAAAGCATTCGCGAAGTCACCCTCACCTCTCTGCGCTTGGTACATAGTCGACGCAATTGCCATGGCGAGGTCCATCTGTCCGGATGCCACGCGATTGACGTTCTCTACCGAACCTCCGCTGACCTCAGCGGTATACTGGCGGGCTGCATCCGCGATCGAGAGCCTGCTCGCAATCGCTCCGCCCAATGGGTAGTAAATACCCCCGGTGCCCGCGGTCCCGAGTGAAAGAAATTCCTGTGAGCCACCCCCGCTACGAGCGGGAGTAACACCACCAGCCATGATCCCATCCTGCTGCGGAACCACAGCATTAGCATTGCTAGAGGGCCCTGCCGCAGGGGTTAGCACAAAGAACCCCGCGGCCACTCCTGCCACTAATGTCGCACCCGCCCACTTTGTCCAACGAGCGACCGCATCGTCTTCCGAACGGAAAAACACTAGCGCCACACCAGCGAGGCCAGCGAGATCAGATGCTAGACCTGGGTACACCAGCAATCCGGCAGAGAGCAGGGCGACCACGCGCTCCCATCCCTCAAGTCGAGCTCGAGCAAAACCCACCCCGCCTGCCGCGAGCGAGGTGACCCCAATCAACGCAGTGGTCGTCGCAAGCAAGATCGCGATCGGCGCACCATCCAAGAGAAGTTCCGGACCGTACACGAACATGAACGGGACAACAAAGCCAGCACCGGCAAGCATCGCAGCATAAAGCGCGGTACGTATTGGAGGTGCTCCGGAAATTCCCGCCGCAGCGAAAGCCGCCAGCGACACCGGGGGCGTTACGTTCGAGATGCAGCCGAAATAGAAGATGAATAGGTGAGCGGCGAGCAGGTCGACTCCGAGCTGCACAAGCGCTGGCGCACCGAGTGCCGCAAGAACGACATACGCCGCAGTGGTCGGAAGTCCCATACCCAGAACGATCGAGCCAAGCCCGGTAAGGATGAGGGCGCCAAAGAGGTTGCCCCCTGAAAGGGTAATAATCAGCTCTGACATCCTAAGACCGATTCCGGTAAGCGAAGCTACCCCCACGACGATTCCGGCTGCAGCGCAAGCTGCCGCCACTTGAACAGCTCCGCGACCCGCCCTCTCCATGATGTCACGGAGTTGTGGGAGCGATGGTCTCGTTGCGGGTCTTGCTATCGCCATCACCGCAGCCGACAAAACTCCCCAGAACGCGGCTCGCATGGGAGACCGCCCCATCCCCAACAGAACGACAATGATCGCAAGTGGGAGCAGGAGATGGAGACGATCGACAATAGGCTCCTTATCCTGTTCTCCCGACGGTTCGATCCCCATACGAGCCGCCCTGAAGTGAATAGCGGCCAGCAATGCGCTGTAGTAGAGGATCGACGGGATGATAGCCGCGACAGCTACCTCCAAATACGGAATGTTGGTCCACGTCGCGAGAATAAAGGCACCAGCTCCCATGACAGGTGGCATAAGCTGCCCGCCCGTGCTAGCAGCGGCCTCAATCGCACCAGCGAAAAACGGGCGAAAGCCCGCACGTTTCATCAACGGAATAGTGAACGTTCCCGTTGTAACGACGTTAGCGACCGCGCTTCCCGAAAGTGACCCCATGAAGGCACTGGCCACCGCCGCCGTCTTAGCTGGCCCCCCACGTGTCCGACCAGCTATTCGGTTCGCCATAGCGATCAATAGCGCACCGCCGCCCGCAGTGTCTAGAACGGCTCCGAATAGAACAAACAGATACACGAAGTCTGCCGACACCCCGAGTGGAATGCCCCACACGCCCTCGGTCGACAGGTACAAGTGTTCTATAAGCCTAGTGACACCATATCCGCGATGTGCCAGGAAGCCAGGCAGATACGGACCGGCAAAGGCATAAAGTAGTGCGAGCATACATACGGTGATGAGGCCCCACCCCGTAGCTCGACGTGCGAGCTCCATCACGAGAAGAATCGTGATCGCCCCCATGATCAAGTCCATCTGTGTGGGACTGCCCGAACGCGCTACAAGCTCTTGGTTCTCGAGAAAAATGTACGCACAGGCGATCACCGACATGACCGCGAAGAGCCACCCAGTTCCTTGGCTAATCCGCTCACCAAGAGTGGGCCCTTCGTCCTCTTCTCCCGTTCGAATGCGCCTCTGCACACCGACACCCAAGAAGCCTAGGACGGACATCAACGCCAAGTGGACCGGTCGCTGCTCTAACGCTGTGAACGGCGAGATCCCCGCCGCGTACATGTGAAAGGCTGCCGCAGCGGAAGACACGACGGCGATCAAGACAGCCACAAGCCGACCTCTAGAGGAACTCAAATCTCACCTCCATCTCTACTCAGCGGACAAGAACAGGAAGCAGCACTCAGACAACCGCGCGAGTCTGAAGGAACCCGACAGCAACTGCATACACGAAGAAGAGAGCTAGCATCATCGTGGCCGCACTCCCGAAGGAGCGCCGCCTGTCGATCGCATGAACACCCTGAGCAATAACGAGAATCGACCATATCACTGTTAGATCTAGAAGCTTGGCCACGTTCCGCACGAATCCACCCTCAATGAACCCTGCGATGAAGACATCTACCGACAGTCTCAACTCAAGGTTTTGGGTCTGAATCATCAACGGAAGCAGCAGAACACCGATAAGGACGGGAATGAACCACCCGTGCGAAACAGCCGCAAGATACTGCGAAAAACTGCCGTCATCCCCTAAAATGAATATGAACAAGACTGAGTAGATTGCCGCGATTCCGAATTGCAGCACAAGTGAGAAGATCACTGCCCCAGGAATCCGACCATATCTAAGTGCGGTCATCATTTCTTGGCTTTCGCTAAAGCTCTCAAAGGATGCTCCCTGAGCGATCATCTGCTGTCGAATAGTCTCAAAGATGAGTTCCGGGGGAACCATCGCTGCGGTAACACCCGAAATCAGTGTGGTTAGCAGAAGGGCCCCAACCCACTTAGGCTCTTTGGCTACTTGATACATCAGTCGTTCAGGGCTGACGAACGCATTGAAAAGGCGCCTCAGCAGGCTGTCCATCCTGGGCTCATCGTTGTCTTCGGAAACGCCGGGACCTATCTGCCCATCCTCATTTCCGGGGGGTGTCCATTTGTCCATGGTGGCCTACTTGCCCTTCAGTATTTGTGTCCGACGTGGTAGCCATCGGTTTAAGAGACCCCACGACAGACAGGTTGCGTCACGCTTTCTTGTCCCCACGGGCTGCACAACGCCCTTGGCGGGTTCACCGCCGGCTGGTATTCTGTTGCTCCCTAATTCTGCGCCTGTTCCTAGGTGCGGAGTGAGCACAAGTACTGCCCTGAAGGTCTTCATGAGTTATCGCACCAATCCTGACAGGATTTTAGACAACATTGACCGTGCCCGAAACCGGGCTGCGGAGGCCGCAGGGCTGTATGTGGAGAGACAGGCAGTCGGGCGAGAACTAGACACCGAAATGCCCGACGTCGACGCTACCACCACGGAAAGGATGAAGAGGATCTTCGGCATCCTCGAGCGCGCTTATATGAAGTGTGCTCAGCGCGCTGAACTCGGCCGTCTCGCATCCCGTTTCCAAGCAGTGGGCGACATCCATCATCATCATGCGCGCGGGGACGTTAGCATCTCCATCCAGTACATGGACCACGAACGGTATGACGATGTCGGGGTCTCGCCATTCGAGATCCGCTCGCACCAGGTGGCTGACGCCAAAAAAGAGACCAAAACTAGTCGCGCTGACGTCAATGCTCTCAAAATCCTAAGGGATGAGCTGCGCGGCGGTATCCGCGCGACCTACCAGAAGCTCGAACCGAGAGTCAAGGACGCCCTGCGGGACCGAGCTGACATGGGTCACGTGCAAGTGCAAGTCACTGTCGATCTTCGTCCCGCAGAGTAAAGACTCAGGGGCCGAACGTCGCAACTCGTGTAGAAATCGACTCTATAAAATCAGTGTCGATCTCTACACCAATCCCGTGACCGGTCGGAACAGCCATGTGCCCGTCCGCTACCGTGAACTCCGGTGAGACAATGTCTCTGTGCCAGTAGCGGCTGCTCGCGGATATGTCACCAGGGAGTGTAAAATTAGGCAACGACGCAAGCGCTACGTTATGGGCCCGCCCCACTCCCGACTCAAGCATCCCACCGCACCATACGGCTAGGCCCGCGTCCTCCATCATGTCATGAATGCGGCAGCTCGTACTAAGGCCACCTACCCGACCTGGCTTAATATTGATGACTTGGCAACTCTTGAGCTCGAGAGCTAGTTCCGTGTCCCACTCGGTCTTGATCGACTCATCTAAGCATACCGGGGTATCGATCTGTTCTTGGAGGCGAGCATGATGAAGAAAGTCATCATATCGGAGTGGCTGCTCGATCATCAGAAGGTCAAGCGGGTCTAGCGCCTTGAGGATGTCGACGTCTGCCAGAGTGTAAGCAGAGTTCGCGTCTGCCATAAAGACCGTGTCGGGGAAGCGCTCGCAAAGCCCCGATAGCATGTCTATATCACGACCCGGTTTGACCTTGATCTTTACACGGGCATATCCGTCTTCGATAAACCCTTGCACCTGATCGTGGAGTTCTTCGTCGGTGTCCTTGATCCCAACGCTGACCCCTACCGGCACACGGTCACGAACACCGCCGATCTTCTGGGACAAAGAAACGCCATCCGCCCGAGCTGCCATGTCCCAACTCGCCATTTCAACAGCAGCCTTTGCCATCCCATGGCCTCGAATCCACCACACGGGATCAAGCACATCCTCGGGCGAATGCACTTCTGTCCCAACTACGCTGGGGAGGATAAAGTCCGTTAGCACGTGCCATGACGTATCAGTGGTCTCATATGCGTATGAGGGATCAGCTGACGCGACACACTCACCCCACCCCTGAAGCCCCTCACCCTCCAGGGTCAGCAGCAAAATCCGACGGTCCTGAGAGCCACCGCTGGAGATCTGGAAAAACTCCTTCAGGCGGAGAGGAATCTCTCGGAGTGTAGCTCGTTCTATTTTCATGGGTGGCTGATCAATTTTGTGAGTTTCGGGGATTCAGGAGTTTTGTCTTGTTTCCGGGACGGCAATCGTTCTCTCCATCAAGAGCCAAACCCAGCACCACGGGCTAGGAGATAGCCTGACGAATGCAATCCTCGAATGAATTCATGGACCTCGTAACCTAAGCCCATGTAATGGGTCAGAGCCTCTCTGGTCGTAGCTCGCCAAGCTTGAGCCAGTTGCAGGTCGTCCTCCATTAGGGCATCAACGTCGGACGGGATGTCGATTCTTACCCACTCGCTCTCGAGCGTC
>MDSV01002989.1_pt1 | contig 10281 bp, 10 predicted proteins | sample 810851 | NCBI WGS metagenome assembly MDSV01 (sample SAMN05326640, study PRJNA326480) | marine metagenome | isolation source: seawater | place: Atlantic Ocean: North East | collected 2012
GAATTAGGCTGGAATGGCGATTCTTTAGAAGCCGAAGGATTCGCCTATCTCGCTGTCCGCTCGCATCTTGGCCTACCGCTGACTTTGCCGACAACAACAGGCTGTAAAGAACCTCTAACAGGTGGGCAAAAAGCACTACCATGATAAAAGCTCCAACGCCTGACAGCATAAAACAAGCCGCACAGCTTATTAAAGACGGACATCTCGTCGCCATACCCACTGAAACTGTATACGGCCTCGCAGCCAATGCTTTGAACGGTAAAGCCGTTGCAAAAATATATGAAGCTAAAGGCCGCCCAAACTTTAATCCACTTATCACCCATGTCGCCAATTTAGAGCAGGCCATGCTTTATGGTGATTTCTCAGATGAGGCCGTAAATCTTGCTCAACAATTTTGGCCGGGGCCTTTAACCATTATTGTTCCACAAAAGACAAATAGTGCTATATCAAGCCTTGTTACGGCTGGCCTTAAAACCATTGCCATTCGTGTACCCAATCACCCTGCAGCCCTTGATCTCATTAAACAATCTGGCTTACCACTCGCAGCCCCCAGCGCCAATAAATCAGGGCGTTTAAGCAGCACGACCCCAGCGCATGTAGCTGAGCAATTTGGCGATGAGGTTTCAATGATCTTGGCAGGCGGACAAGCAAAATCAGGCCTGGAGTCGACTATCATAGATATGAGCGGCGATACACCCGCTATCTTGCGACTAGGTGCTATTACCGTTGAAGAGCTAGAGGCGGTTTTAGGTACAATTCATAAAGATTGGGAAGCCAAAGAAGGGCACGATGTCAAATCTCCTGGGCAACTCTTAAAGCATTATGCGCCTAATACCCCCATCCGTTTAAACGCTGTCGATGTTAAAAAAGGTGAAGCCTTATTGGGGTTTGGCTCACTAAAATTTATGGGCATTGAAGGCGGCGGCTTTGCCAAAGATTTGCCCGAGACGCATCTTAAAAATTTAAGTGAAGAGCGTGATCTCACTGAAGCCGCCAGCAATCTCTTTGCGATGCTTCATGCGCTTGATAAGGCAGATTGCACTGCCATTGCTGTTATGAGCATACCGAATACAGGCCTCGGCCAAGCAATCAATGACCGCTTAAAACGAGCCGCTACTGCTTCTTAAAATACCGCAAGAACTCGCTATCAGGTGATAAAATCATCTGTGTCTCATCATCGGACAATACATTGCCATAAGCTTCCATCGTCCGTAAGAACGCATAAAAAGAAGGATCAACATTAAAGCTTTCAGCATAAATACGGATCGCTTCTTTATCACCTTCACCACGCATGATTTGAGAGTTTTTTTCAGCTTCTGCTAAAAGAACTGTCTTTTCTTTTTCGGCTGTAGAACGAATTTCCAACGCACGCTCACGTCCTTTAGCACGTGTTTCTGTCGCACGCTCACGGTGCTCTGTAATCATACGATTAACTGTCGAGGTTCTTAACTGCTGTGTTAAATCAGCACGTACAATACGTACATCAACAATCTCAATCCCTAAACCATCATCTTGCATCGCCTTATTCACACGCTTTTTAATGTCCGACATGATCGTTGTTCTCGTATCCGATAACAGCTCACGCAGTGTCACACGACCAAGTACCGTACGTGTTGCATCTTCCATGATACGCTCAATACGCTGAGAGGCACTATCAACAGTTCGTAATGTTTTCAAAAATGCGAGTGGATCAACAATGCGATAACGGGCAAAGGTATCAACGATGATCGGCTCACCACCTGTAACAATCGATTCTTCAGTCGATTTACCTTCAGCTTTTTCTTCTTCTAAGATTTCTTGCTGTATCTTAAATAAAGGACTTTCAGTGTCTGATGAAATATTTACGCGCTCTGGTTGAGGATCAACAGAGAGAATGCGGCTATCAAAATAACGTACATCTTGAATGAGCGGTAATTTAAAATGAAGGCCAGCTTGTTTAATCATATCCTCGTCTTGTGTGCCGACAGGTTGACCAAACTGGAGAACAAGTGCTTGCTCAGTCTCACTTACGGTGAAAAAGCATTGTGATAAAATCACAAAACCAAAACCAAGAACGAATAGGAAGACTGGGAGAATTGTGTTTTTCATGGTTTATTCTCCTTTAGAGCTTTTAAGTTGTTTCAGCGGTAAATAGGGCACAACACCAGAGCTACCTTGCTCTTGATCGATAATCGTTTTCTTCGCATTTTTTAAGACTTTTTCCATTGTCTCAATATAAATACGCTCTTTCGTCACATCCTTACCTTTGAGATAGGCCTGATAAACCTCAGTAAAACGCTTTGCATCCCCTTCAGATTTAGTGATTTGAGATGCTTTATAGGCTTCCGCTTGTTGAAGTTTCTGAATGGCCTCACCACGTGCTTTTGGAATAATGTCATTCGCATAAATTGTTGCTTCATTCTGATATGTTTCAGCATCTTGGATAGCCGCTACAACATCCTCAAAAGCTGGTAAAACTTCTGGGTGCACTGTTGCATCTTGGATCAATACCTGACGAATACTCACACCGGATTTATAATCATCCAAGTTCTGCTGCATAATCGCTTGCGCCCGTTGAGCCACACGATCGCGGCCTTTTGTGATAATAGGCTGTAACTTTGTTTGTCCAACAACCTCACGAATAGCGCTTTCTGCGACTTTTTTGATGGTTGCTTCGACATCTTTAATATTAAAGATAAAATCTTCTGCATTTGAAATATTCCAGAATACAACTAAATCAAGATCAACAATATTCGCATCACTTGTCAGCATCAAACTTTCTTCTGTTACTTTTTGTTTAGCACCCGAGCGACGTCCCGTACTGGAATCACGGAAACCGATCTCCAATTTTCTAAATTCTTGAACATTTACAATGGTTGTTTTTTCAATAGGGGATGGAAACGCATAGCCTAGACCCTCAGTCACTTGCGTGCGTTCATGCTTACCAAAACGTTGGATAACCGCATATTCACCTGGATCGACACGATAAATACCACTAGCTAACCAAAGGCCTAATACGATAAGAGCAATAAGAATGATAACATTGCCTTGATTAGGGAACTGGTTTTTAAATCTTGCTTGTGCTTGACGTAACAATTCATCTAAATCTGGCGCATTTGGCGGTGTAGAAGAGCCTGTTGGACGACGACCACCACTATTATTATTTGATCCGCCGCCAGAGCCACCCCATGGATTATCATTCTGCATCTATACACATCCTTGCTATTTAAGTACTACTGCATAAGATAAATAATCGACAGCGAAAGGCAAGGTTAATCGTGGCTATAACACAATCCGACATTGAAAACGCACTATTACCGCTCATCAATCCTGTGCCAATAGCCCAGATTGACGGCGATATTGTCACTTTAATGCTGGAGATTGATCCTGCTAAAGCGAATGAAGCAGAACCCTTGCGTCAAAAAATAGAACAAACGCTTCTGAGCCTGATAGGTGTCAAAAAAGCACAAATCATTTTGACCGCACATAAGGACTTTCAAGCCGATAAGCCGCAAATGAAACAACCGCCTGCCCGCGAAAATCTCAAACCTGCAGGGGTGAAACATATTATATGTGTTGCCTCTGGCAAAGGTGGCGTCGGTAAATCGACCGTCGCAGCCTCTCTAGCTATGGCTCTTCAACAATCAGGCTTAAAAGTCGGCTTGATGGATGCTGATATCTATGGCCCTTCTGTACCAAAGCTATTTGCGCTAGAAAGTTTTAAAGCGAATTTCACAGGTGGTAAACTTGCGCCAGCTGAGGCCAAAGGTTTAAAGCTTATGTCGATAGGGTTTTTGGTCGATGGTGAAGCGCCAATGATCTGGCGTGGTCCCATGATCCAAAGTGCTTTACGCCAATTTTTGCAAGATGTTGATTGGGGCGCGCTTGATGTGTTGGTGGTTGATATGCCACCTGGTACAGGGGACGCACAACTGACGATGGCGCAAAAAGTACCGCTTTCTGGTGCCATTATCGTTTCCACACCCCAAGACATTGCACTCATAGACGCTCGTAAAGCCATTGAAATGTTCAAAAAAACCGATGTGCCTATTTTGGGATTGATTGAGAATATGAGTTATCATATCTGTGAGAATTGCGGCCATGAAAGTCATATATTTGGCCATGACGGTGCCAAGCACACAGCTGAAAAGAATAACATTCCGTTTTTAGGGGCTATTCCTTTAGAAGCCAATATCCGCCTATCAAGTGACCAAGGTGAATTGACACCACATGAGTTATTTAAAAATGTGGTGAAAAGTTTAGTAGAAAAGTTAGCGACCTAAATTTTTCATTAAGCGTGACCAATCACTTTCTTCTAAACCGCTATTATCATAAGTGACATGCTCACCAGTTATCATACGACGAATGATAAGCAATTCATCCGCTGTTAGTGCACCCATAGGGCAAATGTTATCATTTGCTGATTTAAGATTTTGCAATGGTTTTACAGTATAATACATCTTTTATCTCTCACTTTAACTACCGCCGGTCCCATGTTTCAAAACGGTAGGAAACATCTTTTATATCTTGGCCTTTTTTGCTTTCACTTAAAGACCAATCATTTTCATCTAAATTGGGAAAACTGGCATCACCATTAAAGTCTTTCTCAACAATTGTCAAATAAATACGAGCCGCATATTGTAACATTTGTTTATAAATCTGCGCTCCACCGATACAAAATATCTCTTTTGTACCATTTTCATTGGCAACTTGTTTTGCTTTTTTAAGCCCCTCTTCCACTGAAGACACAACATAATTGCCATCAGCAATTGCATATTTATCCTGTCTTGTCACAACAATCGACACTCTATTGGGCAAGGGTTTTCCTAAATGTGCCAAAATGGACTCATACGTTTTACGCCCCATAATAACAGGCTTACCATTTGTGACATTTTTGAAATGTTTAAAATCTTCGGGAATATGCCAGAGCATTTTATTATCCCCGCCAATCACGCTGTTTTGGGCTTTTGCGACAATAATTGAAAGCCGAGGTTCAGACATTATACAGCAATTGGGGCTTTGATAGATGGATGCGCCTCGTAACCCACCAATTCAAAATCTTCAAATTTGAAATCAAAGATATTTTTGACATCTGGGTTAATTTTCATCACTGGCAATTTGTAAAAATCACGGCTTAGCTGTAATTCGGCTTGATCCATATGATTTGAATATAAATGGGCATCACCAAATGTATGAACAAAATCACCTAATTTAAGATCACAAACCTGCGCAATCATCATCGTCAGCAAGGCATATGAGGCAATATTAAACGGCACACCTAAGAAAATATCCGCTGAACGCTGATAAAGCTGACATGATAGTTTGCCATCCGCCACATAGAACTGGAACAATGAGTGACAAGGCGGCAATGCCATATCATCAACCAAGGCTGGATTCCACGCAGAGACGATATGACGACGTGAATTGGGATTATTCTTAATTTGATTAATAACATTGGTAATCTGGTCAACAGACCCACCATTTGGGATAGGCCAGCTACGCCATTGATAGCCATAAACAGGGCCTAGATCACCATTCTCATCAGCCCACTCATCCCATATACGGACGCCATTTTCCTTGAGATACTTAATATTCGTATCACCAGAAAGGAACCATAAAAGCTCATGAATAATTGATTTTAAATGCAGCTTTTTTGTGGTCGTTACAGGAAAGCCTTCATTGAGGTCAAAACGCATCTGATACCCAAAAACACTTTTCGTGCCTGTCCCTGTACGATCGCCTTTTTGTGTGCCGTTTTCCAAAACATGGCGCATTAAATCATGATACTGCTTCATATAATCCCTCTTTCTATTGTCTAATCATAAAACTTTAGAGAGATTCGACAGCCACGCAAAACATTTCAATCTTTTATTACCAGAACTCTATGGATAATAAAGATTAGCCTTAATAAAAGGGCTGGATTATCTGCTTTGCTCTTGATAGACTCATCAGACATAACATTTTGACCCTTATCATAGAGACGGAAAAAACGATGAAATCTATTTATAAAATTGCTTTAGCCTTTTTAATCACAACAATTGCGGCATGTAGCCATTATTCACGCCCTTTTGAAATGAACACTGACATAAAAGCTATTAACTATCGTGCCGCAGATGCGCTGATACAATCAGCCACAGCCGCCGTCTCTTCTGAAACGCCGATTGTCATTGCAACAATTGCAGACACAAATCAACTTGAAAGCTCCTCACCTCTAGGCCGTACAATATCTGAACAAGTTATGACCCGCCTCGTACAAAGTGGTTACAACAACGTCTCTGAGATTCGCCTACGCCGCTCTTTATACTTAAGAGAACGCAGCGCCAATGTAAGCGGAGAGTTTTTATTATCACGTGATGCACGTGCTATTGCAGAAGCCAGACAAGCTGGTGCTGCTATTACAGGGACTTATGCGGCAGGTAAAGACCAAGTTTTAGTAAGCCTTCGCATGATTGAAGTGGCAACAGGTAAAATTTTAGCCTCTCAAGACTACACAATCCCAATGGATTCGAATGTTGAAAAACTACTTGGTGATTCCACAGGTGCGTCTGCGGATAATGCAATATTTTCTAACACACAAATCTACACAGGGTTCTAGGCCCTGATAATTTAATGTTTGGCACGGCTAACTACATTCAGTCCAGAAAGTAGTTTTTCGATCACAGGTAGCAAATTTTGCGCTGCCAAAACGATCTTTTCAATATGAGCCTCAGCCTCATTTAAAGGCATCTCAGGCTCTAAGGTTTGATAGCTAGGATTAGTTTCTATATCTGAATAAAGCCTCGAAAGCATGCCTGCTATGCTTGGGCCTAACAGATTTATCTTATCTATATTAGCATCGTAAACCATACGCATTAGGGCTGGCTTCTCATGGATAATATCACCTGATTGTTTATATTTCGGTGTTTTATTAGGATTACGCAGATCTTTTAGCTGTTCTTTATAGATCGTGACAAAGGCATCAATTTTACTTTGATTAGCCTGTAACTCGCCCTCCAAAGAAGACGCCAATACGACTTTCTCACGTGATTTTAACTCAGATGCATCCTTATTACTCTTTAATAATTGATCTTTTTGTAGACGTATCAAACGCCCAAAACCTGCAAACATAATGAACGACATCAAAATAAATCCTAATAAAGGTGCAAAAAGAATAACTGCCAATAGAATAAATAAGTTCTTCTTTAAATCTGGACGTAAATTTTGAAAATCGAGTATGTTCACAGCGGCAGTCGATGTATCGTACCATAAGCCTTTTTGAAATTTATTAGCTTGTTTTTCAGCCTCATTATAGGCCGCTTGAATATCTGGCATAGCAGTGACACTGCTGCGATCCACATAAGCTAACCCCTCTCTCAACAACGCCAAAGCTAAATCTTGCTCTTGCGCATTTGTACATTGTGATACAGCACGATTATTTTTCCACTGCATAACACGGCATTGTATAGGACTGTTTGCAATCCACGTATCTAATGCGCTTCTCGCTCTTAATTGTGATGTTTTGTCATTCGTTGTTAGTACAGCAATACCCCAAAGATCTACAATATAGTTGGGGGTCTGGATAATATCACCACCTAACGGAATTGCCTTTGCCGCTGTAAATTGATCTACCTTTCGGATCGAATCTGTTTGCGCCATTACTGTAAATGTGTGCAAACCCACTAATAATGAACATATAAACCATATTTTTAGTGCAGTTTTATTTGCAACTCTTTGACTTTTCACGCTATTATCCCCTATATGCTATTGCTTATGCTATAGTATTGTAGAATAGGCTTAAAAAAGCGTAAAGGATAATAAAAACGTGCTGCTAACTTTTCGAGATCTTTTAGAAAAACTGGGCATTGATAGCCAAATGGAAGGATATCAAACCCAACCTTGGCACGTCATCGACTCTGAAACAAAAAACAGTTGTTCTGCCGAAGTCCGTATTATGGACGGCGAATGTAGCGAAGTAGAAGCTGAAATCATTACTGAAAAAGCCGAAGCTTTGCCAAATGAACCACGTATCCAAATTATATTATGGCTACAAGCACATCTTGAAGCGACAGGGAAATACCGTATCGTCAAATGTCGTTTTGAAGGAAAAGACTTTGTAAATTCGGTAGCTTCTTGGGAAGAAAAGGCCATGAAATTCTTTAAAGCCGCTATACGCGAAATGAAAAAAGATATATTCCCCGATTTTGACGCTATAAAAGAAGATGCCATGCGCGACAAAGGTGGCGCAGGTCAAGGTGGGCAAGGCGGGGGCCGTGCGCCTAAAATAAAACCTAACCAGCTTCTTAACGACATGAAAAATACTGGTCGCGGCTTCTAATTCTCTCTTAAATTAACCTATTTTTAAGGTGTATTTGCTATGCTATAATGGTGTAGATGTATATATGCGTGAGAATGCATATAAATGAGCATATAGTGAGATTTTGAGGCATTGGGGTTATTTTGATGAGACGTATATTAGCATTAGTAGTGAGTTTGGGGCTCTTGGTTGGGTGTAATCCTGAGAGTTTTTTAAGTAAAGATAAGGTTGCGAGTGAGGCTGGTCGTGTGTCTGAGGCAGCGACCGTGAAGAATTATGCGCGTGGTCTAGAAGCCTATGCTTTGGCAGCGCAAGAAGTATTAGTCTCTGAAGGTGGGGCTGTGGAGAGCTTTACAGCTGGCTCTGTGGATGGGGCACAGGCTTTGGGTGGTGTTGATAATAGTGCGATGGGGGCGATGGCCTCGATGTATTGCTCTGGCACACAAACCCAGATCAGCTGGATGAACAATCGTGATGCTAATGATGTGTTTATCGCCAAAGGCTTAGGCCGTAATGCGGGTGAGCGTATTTTATCGAATGTTGCGGGTCTATCGCCTAATCAGATTGGTTATTATGACGGGTTACAGATACAGATGGTTGATGGCACGCAGATGGCTGTGCCTGATGCTGCGGATTGTGGCTCTGAAGTGGTTAATATCCCTGTGGGTGCGCCTGTAGTGGTATTTGCTGGTATTATGAAAGCCTCGGAACAAGTTGCCACAACACAAGGCTATGAATATCGTAATGAAGCCTGTGCGGACGCCTCTGAGGACGGAACAACGCTTTACAGAGAGCTTGTTGAATATAGCCAATTAGCCGATGGCACGATCTCTAAGAATGTCACAAATACAGAGCTTGTCAGCTCGAACTGCTCAAATGCCGATCAATTAGTGGCTGATGCAGCGCTGGCGGGGAATGCCCTGTCTAACTCTAATATTGTCGGGGCTGGTACTTTTGCAGGGGGTGGCTCGGCCTCTACAGGTGCGCTTGAAGGTGCTCTGGGCGACCAACTCTCCAGCATTGATTGTCGTGAAGTGGAAGGCACGCAAGCTGTTGATCTCAATGGTGACGGCACCATTGATGAAGACGAACAAGCTGCTGCTTCTAACTTTGATACCTGTGGTGAAGGCCAAGTCTTAGCCGCCAATGACAATGCGCTCGATGAGAGCTTACAAGATGAGACCGAATGGAAGATCCTCACCACTGCATGTGGTGGAACGGGTGATAGCAACGTGTCTGACACGATCTCAACAGGCTCTGGCAACAAGGCGGGTCTAAAGAGCTATCCAGCCTATAGTGGTATGGTGACCTACAGACAGAAGAAATATATCTCTCAGCCCCAAGATGGTACAGGTGACAGCTATGTGCGTTATGGTCGTCCTGAGGCCTATGCGATTAACTGTAATCGTGTACAGACAGCCGTTGTAGCTTGTTCGCAGATCAAGCCATCAGGCTATAACGCCTCAACATGGTCAAATACAGGTGGTCAGTATAATTACAGCCGCAATGAGTCTGTGAGCAGCTTTGCCAATGCCAATGCCACCCCACCCGTGCCCTCTGCGCCAGTCTACTCAAACTGGTCGTTCAATAACACAAATTGTACATGGCGACAGGTAAGTGCTGTAACATCATGTCCATCGGGACAAGCATTGCTATCGCCAGGTCAACGTACAACGATTTACCAATCAAGTAATGATACAGGCGGTAAGACAACAGTGAGTTCTTCAATCACATCAGCCCCGAGCTGTGCGCCTATTGTCGCAGGTGGTTGTGGATCAGCCAATGGCACAACGAGAGCATCAGCCCCTTCTGGCGGTGCATTATGTAGTGCGGGAACAGCCTCTGCCGTATCTGGTTCTGGACCATGGTCATGGACGTGTACAGGTGAGCATGGTGGTGGTAACTCAAGCTGCTCTGCCTCTGCTTCATCTAATGGATCCTGTGGATCAGCCAATGGTGCCACCCTCGCATCGGCTCCTTCTGGCGGCTCATTATGTAGCTCTGGGACA
>MDSV01091865.1_pt1 | contig 10280 bp, 8 predicted proteins | sample 810851 | NCBI WGS metagenome assembly MDSV01 (sample SAMN05326640, study PRJNA326480) | marine metagenome | isolation source: seawater | place: Atlantic Ocean: North East | collected 2012
AAAATGAACAACAAAAAGAATATGAATTATCCGGAAGATATCTTGCTGCTACTGAATAATATATTTTAATATTTTGTGATATAACTGATTTTATACGGTTAAGTATTTCTTTCAAATAAAAAAATAAAACTAATTTTTATTTTACATCAAATTTACATAAAATTTACATCGTTTTACATCATTTTAATCGTCTCCGCAACATTTATCAGTCATGCAAATACCTCCCATGCAAACACCTACAAATGCTAGAACAACGAAGATAATCATAAAAGTACCTCCAGAAAGTTTGACAAGGACTTCCATCATTTTGTAAGCCCACACCTTAGAAATATCTCCGCTGTAATCTCCTTTGAAACTGATCCAGAAAGTTTTGTGAAAGATAATCGTATAGGATGCATCATGATGATAAGTAAACCCCAGGAAAACAATAATTGTCACCAATCCAATGATCGCAATGGCAGAAATGATTACCAGAATTTTGTTCATACAATTGTCATCTCCTGATTTCACACTAATACATGCTCCAGCTAAACCACACCCACAAATACTTCCAATAATAACAGAACTTACAATTAGAAGAGCTAAAATGTATTCATACATATATTCCAATCCAATTGCATCTGCTGTTTCTTTGTCAGTATTTGCGATGACAATAATTGCACAAATCCAAAAAGGGGCTGAGCCTCCCAAAATTTGTGCGTTTCTGTTGTCTGAATCTCCCATATTTTCTAGAAGAGAATGTCAGAATTAGATAAATTCTTATAAATTATAAAATATTTAATTTAAATTCAATTTTTTTTTTTATGTTAACTTAAGATATAAAATATGTCAAATCAAAAACAACATAACTTTGATTGGTTAGAAATTGGACAAAGAATAGTAAAATATTTTGTTGAAGGTCTCATGGTTGCGCTTGCCGCATACTTTATTCCTCAACGTGCTGGAAGAAAAGGTGGACCTGTATTAGGAGTAGATGAAGTCGTCATGATTGGTCTATGTGCTGCCGCAACATTCGCAATTCTTGATATTTATGCACCAAGTGTCGGTAGTTCTGCAAGACAAGGTGCTGGATTCGGTATTGGTGCATCAATTGTCGGATGGCCAACTGGAGGGTTAGGAATGTAAACACTCGGAAAACATTAAAATATATATTTTTTAAAAAAAATTAAAAACATAAGAAGAAACTAACATTAATCAGATATTAGTTATGCTTCATCAACTCATTCAAAAAAAGGTTGAACTTGTTTTCTTCAAATATTTTGATGAACTTTACAAAACACAACAAGCGTTTACAACAACAAAAAAAGAATGGAATATTTTTCTGACTAATTTAATTGACAGTTCTGATAAACTTGTCAAAACATTATTTCCACATAAAGTATTCCAAACTCTTAAAAATGAAAATGATAAATTACAAAAACAAACAAAGGTAAAATTTCATAAAACAGAACTTGAAAAAATTATTAAATTCTGTATTAACAACATTATTTCTCATTTAAATATCGAGAAAGTAAACACTTTGCCAGATTTTATTTCGGCTAACATTTCTGGTTGTGAAATAGAAATCAGGCATATGTTAAAAACAGATAAAGAATTAGATTCTGATTCTGATTCCGATTATATTCAAAATGGAGAATCAAGTGAAGATGAGGATTCTTCGGAAGAATCTGATTCAGAAGAAGATGATGAACAATATGAAGATGATTATATTGAAGATGAATATCAAGATGAATATGACGACGAATATGACGACGAATATGACGATGATGAAGAATCTTCAAATAAGCAAAAACTAAATACAAATCAATTAGTTTCTGTTATCTTTGGAATTTCTCCTAAACGTGGTACTCGTAATTCTAAAAACGTTTTATCTAATTCAAAAGAATCAAAAGAATTTTGGAAACTTCTTGCTGATAGAGAGCGAAAGCCTTCTATTGAGGGAGAATATTATAACAATTTAAGTATCGAAAATAAGCAAAAGTTAATTGGAGAAATGAAATTAATTAATGGTGATTTTTCATCAAATCCAATTTTGTTTCGGTTGCTAGAATCAAATCTTCCTCATTCAGTTAAGAGTGAAGTTTTACGTAAATTGGAAAACACTCGCCAAGAATCGGAAAATTCTAAATTTAATACTTGGATTGAAGCTTTACTTCGTATTCCATTCGGTAAACATAAAAACCTTGATTGGACAACAGAAATAAAGAATAATCCCAAAAAAGCTAACAAATTTTTCAAGGATGCTGAAAAGAAACTAGATGCAGTTGTTTATGGTCATCAACCAGCAAAACACAAAATTTTGCAATTTATTGGTCAGATGGTTAAAAACAATAAATCAAATGGATTGATTCTTGGTATTCAAGGTCCATGTGGAAATGGAAAAACGACTCTTATTGAAAAAGGAGTTAGTGATATTGTTGGACTTCCATTTGCTGCAATTCCTTTAGGGGGAGCAAGTGATGGATGTTTCCTAAATGGTCACAGTTACACTTACGAAGGTTCACTTTGGGGTCAAATTGCAGATGTATTAATGAAAACTGGAGTTATGAACCCCATTATCTATATGGATGAGCTTGATAAAATAGCAAAAACTCCAAAGGGTGATGAAATTGTAAATCAATTAGTTCACTTAATTGATGCAAGTCAAAACAAACATTTTCAAGATCGGTATTTTGGAAATATCAATATTGATTTGTCTCGTGTAACATGGATATTTTCATATAATGATGCCGATGCAATTAATTATATCCTTAAGGACCGTATTATGCAAATAAATACAAATGGATTTACGGTATCTGATAAAATTAAAATTGCTCATGAATTCTTAATTCCCTCAATTTGCAAGGAAGTTTCCTTAAAAAGTAGTAATATTATCTTTTCTGATAATATTATTAGACATCTTGTCAATAACTATACTTTTGAAGGGGGTGTTCGAAAATTGAAAGAACTTTTGTATGATATTCTACGTGATATTAACTTAGACGAACTACGTGGTGATATTACATTAAGTTCTAAACGGCGTCGTAGTTCAAGGAAAAAAAGTAGTAATTCTCAAATTTATGAAATAACCTTTGACTCGATTGTTGGTAAATACCTTAAACATCTTGTACCCGTCGTTTGTGAGAAAATTCATGACACTCCAACTGTTGGAAAAATAAATGGAATGTATGCCTGTGCTAATTCAATGGGTGGAATTACTCCAATTGAGACAAAATGGATTCCATCTGATTCTTTCTTCCAATTATCACTAACCGGTAATCTTGGTAAAGTGATGAAAGAAAGTGCCGATGTCGCAAAAACTCTTTCTTGGGAGTTATTAACTCCCAAAAGACAAAGATATTGGAACGAACGGTGGAAAACACAAAAAGAATCCCTTCATATTCATTGCCCAGATGGAGCAGTTCAAAAGGAAGGTCCGAGTGCAGGAACAGCTTTAACGGTTGCTGTATTGTCTTTGCTTACTGGAAATAAGATTAAAAATGATATTGCAATTACCGGTGAAATTAATCTTTCTGGTGAAGTAATGGTTATTGGAGGTTTACAAAGTAAACTGTATGGAGCAAAAAATGCAGGATGTACCCATGCATTTTATCCAAAACAAAACCAAAATGATGTAGATAAAATCTGTGAAGCTTATCCAGACCTTTGCGATGAAACATTTAAAATTTCTCCAATTAGTACTGTTTATGAAATTATTCCACAAGTACTTCAAAAATGTGAAAATATTAATATGAATTCAATTGCAAAAATTGAAAGTTTAAAATCACCTTCAAATAGGTCTCATAAAAGAAAACATCGTTAATCCAAATTAATTGTTAATTCTATTGGACAATGGTCACTACCGAATTGTTCATTAATAATTTCACTTTTTTTAATATCTTTCATTAATAATGGACTAACAAGAAAGTAATCAATTCGCCACCCCTTGTTTTTACTTCTTGAATTATGATAATAGCTCCAATAAGTATATTTTTTTGTTTGTGGATTTAAATATCGATAAGTATCTATTAGTTGTGATTTTTCAAGAATAGACGTAAAACTATTACGTTCTTCAATCGTAAAACCGGAGGAACGTAAATTTGTTTTTGGACTGTGAATATCTATTTCATGATGGGCACAATTCAAATCACCGGTCACAATGACAGACTTCTTTTCTTGCATTTTTTTAATATATTCGGTAAAAGCAATATCCCAAAAATCAATACGATATGATAATCTTTCTAATGCTGCCCCTGAATTTGGAGTATAAACATTTATTAAGAAAAAATCATCATATTCAACGGTAATAACACGACCTTCCATATCCAATTCGTCTTGTTTTTTTTTTGAAATATTTAGTATTCCTCCCATATCATATGTCACTGATAAAGGCTCAATTTTTGACCAAACAGATGTCCCACTGTAACCTTTTTTTTTCTTAGAAATATTATAATATCGATATTTATAATCCATAAATTCAGATGGTAAGTATGAATTAACTGCTTCTTGTGAGTCTCCAGATAGTTTTGTTTCCTGCATGCAAAATATATCAGGGTTATAAGTTGTTAAAAAAGATTGCAATTCATTTTTACGAATAACTGCTCGAATACCGTTAACATTCCAAGTTGAAATTTTGATGGTCATTTACTTATTCATATATACAATTATTTTAAGTAGATGTTGCAAACTCTTTAAATTTCTGATATCCAATATTAATGCCGAAGTGTTTTCTTGTATTATTCCATAAGCTTTTATCAGTAATGGCACTTGTTTTATTTTTAACATAATAATCGTGAATTGCCATTATTACCTCATCAGTATATTTTTTTTTCCCTTTCAAATAAATATGATTAATCTCTTTTGGGCTATCCTTTGGAAGACTTAATGACTCATTTTTATAATAATATTTTAATTTTTTTCCATGAGTTGATACCTCATATCCTTCAATAATAATATCTCCGGAATGTGTGGCATCATGACAATTTTTACACAACACAACTAAATTATGCTTTTCATTTTTATGAAAATGATTAATAAATCCACTTTCATTTGCGTTACATTGACCATGAATATGATGTGTATCTAATGGTTTGTGTAAATAACTTGGCGGTTGATATTTACAAATTTCACAACTATCCATCCATAATGAAGAATTATAATTTGATTTATTACATTTAATACTATCATTTAAAATGTCATTATCTATTTCCATCAATTCTTTCTCGTCTTCTGTCGAATAACTAATTTGAAGCAATTGTGAGAAAAAAGGATCATCAATAACCTTCTCTGCGACCAAAACTCCATACCTTTTATTTTCAGGCAAACCTTGAGAAATAGTTCTTTCAAAAATTAACTCCCCATTATTAAATTTTACTTTCAAATGAATATTATGTAACGTTTTATCACCAACCATTAATTGTCTTACACATGGATGATTTTGAAGTGTAAAAAGATGAGTTGCAAAAATAAAACTTGCTTTTTTTTGAGAAATCAGATTTAACATTGTTCCAACAATATGAGTTGCTGAATCTGTTTCGGTTGATGCACAGAGTTCATCTGCAATAATTAAACTTTTATCGTCACAATATTTAACAATTTGTTTTGTTTCTGACATTTCTTTAACAAATGATGAGTGATGACGAAACATATTATCATCATTTCCAGTACGAGTAAACATTTTATGATAAGGATAAAACTGATAATTACTTGCAGCAACAAACATTCCAGCTTGTGCCATAATGATTGAAACCGCTACACTTTTCAGTAATGATGATTTACCAACACTATTTACACCATATAACAAATAACTTTTATCAGAATGTAAGACGATATCTGATGGAACATACGCATTACCCTGTTCTAAGATTAACCTTTCAATAATAGGATGACGAAGACCTTTTGCATCTATAAAACTTTTATTATCAGATTCATTAATACATGGACGCTTATAATTATATTTTATTGCTACTTTGGCATTACTGAAAGCAACATCTAACTGAGCTATAAAATGTAAAAGAGGTTCAATGGTAGATTTAAAATATTTATCATAAAGATTTAACAGCAATTTTGAATATTCTTCCATGACAATATTTACAATTTCCTTTTGTGTATGAATTATTTTAAATGATACTTCACGAATTTCACTTCCCGTAATTTTAATGTTACTTTTATTCTGTTTATTGTATTCTAATTTATTATAATGCCAAATAATCTCCATCTTTGTTTTTTTATTAAACGTCTTAAGAGATGCATCTTTGTCCTTTTTTAGAAATTCCTCTTTAATCATTTTTTCAAGTTCAACTCCTCTTTTTTTTGAAATGTCTAACCAATGACCATCTTTATCATTGCATCTAACTGAAATTGATTTTGAAGAAATTAAAGATGCCATTTTATTCGCAAAAATATGAAGTGAATTTAAATATTCTTCATATACTTCTACCTTATTATCAATAGATGAAAACTTGCCCTTATTAAAAAAACTACTATCAAAATTATTTAAACTTGATTCTGCACATTTTTCTAAATTAAAAAATGCTTTTAATTCTAAATCATATTGTTTTAAATTTAAGATTATTTTTTTAAACTCCGAATTCGTAAGTGGTAGAAGGTTAAGAAGAGAATCAGTATTTTTCTCTTCACAAATATATTTTAAAAGATTTAAAATTTTATTATTAGAAGAAACAATTCGTGGAATATCATGTGGTTGTAATTTAGCAATACTAAAACGACGATATACACGGTGTAAATCAACCATTTGCAAAGATTCTTTTAAAATCTCAGAGTGGGATTCATTTGTAATAATATCTTCTACTAATTGAAGACGAGATTGAATAATAACCGGATTAACACAAACATGCGACAAACGTTCATGTAACAATCGCTCTCCCATTTTTGTAGAAGTCATATTCAAATGCTTGAAGAGAGAGGTTGATTCAAGAGAATCTTTTCTATCAAATATATTTAGTTTTTCATATACTTCATTATAAAACGTCATTGATACTCCACTATCTTTATCACACTCTTCTGCCTTTGAAATAGGTTTGACTAAATTTTTAATTAATGTATTATCATGTTCTTTTACAAAATCTAGTAAAAATAATAAGGTTGCAATACTTGATGTTTCAACTCTTTCTAACCCTAAAGATTCAAAAATAGAACAAAAGATTGATTGATAATGCGAGAAAATACGTTCTAATTTTTGTGATTGAAAAGACCTGTCAAACATAAATGAAACATCAATTTTTGAGGCTTTCTTTCCAATATTTTGAGTACGGACTAATTTTCCCATTTTTCTTAAACGGTTTGCAAATTGTAATAATTCTTGATGTGTATTTTCACTTTGTCGTTCATTTGATTTTTCATTTGCTTTCCAATAAATGTTCATTTCATGAAAAACATATCCATTTAATGATTCCGTTAGTAGTGTGAATAATTCTTCATTTTTTGATACTGAACAATCAGTTACATGTTTACGATAAATACTATCTAAAGTAGTTGAACCGAGATTTGAATCAAATGACGCCAGATGAGCATAACACTCTCCATCATTATCTTCCTCAATTAATAACGCAATTGTTGAACTTTGTCCAACGTAAGTTGATTCGTGAATATCTTCACTTAATGAACACCCGGGTGATAAGATTTTTGTTACCTCACGATTAACATTCGGAGGAGGAGTTGTCTGCGTTATGCAGACAACGGTATAATTATTTTCGACTAGTTTTTTATAGTATCGACGAATACTATGAGATGGTATTCCTGCCATGTAAGGACTCTTATCGTCTTTTTTATCACGTCGTGTAATCATAATACCCATAATATCACGACAGCATTGAAGATGTGGTGATTCTTCGATCGGTTTAACGTCGTAAATTTCAAAAAAATGACCACTTTCTAATAATACAATTGTTTGTTCACCATATTTTTGGCGATATTTATTTGTTTCTTTAAGGTAATAATCAATAATTGTTTCTTTTGATGATGGCATAATGTATTAGTTATTTAATTTATTGCAGTATATATATTATATAATCCTTTCTTTATGTCATTACAGGTTGCAATAATTTGTTTTAAATGTTAATAATTTTGCCTTCTGGTACGAGTCATTTTTAATTTATTTAAATGTAATTGTATTTTTTATCAGAAACGTTTTTTAATCTTTCTCTTATTAGTTTTATGAATATCGTTGTCCGGGGAAAATACTCGTTTTAAATTCTTCATTTTTTATATTACTAACTGCTAAATAAGTAATTCTATTATAAAAACGAGTCCAAGTGGCACCCATGGAGAAATTTTACATTTTAATTCGGGAGTTGCTTTTGATAAAAAACCGTCTTCAATTACTTTCCAGGCAAAGTATATTATTACACTGATAATGATTGCACGAATTAATCCCATTTTGATAAGATAATATTTTTATTTGAGAAAAAAATAATTAACATTATATTGTGAACCAGAAAAAAATAAAAAAGTATGTAAACATAAATTAAAAAATATTTTCGAATAAAAAATAGAAAAAATAAAATCATGTGGATAATGTAATCCACGATACATTCTTGTTAATGACAATAATAATGTAAGGGTTACAAAATATAAATGGATGAAAATATTATTTGCAAAAAGATAATCAAAAGAACAATAAATAAATATTAAGGATTGCATACTTTGTGACGGAAATGAAAAAGATATTTTTCTTTTTTTAAAATAAGTAATGGTATTTTCATACTCTATATATGGACGTGGTTGTTTAATATAATTTTTAATTTTAGTTAATATAATGCGTGAAAGATAGAAAAAAAAGATATGACTCAAAAAAAAGAGAAAATTATTTAAAAAAAGAATAATAAAATATACAAAAAAAATTTTTCGACGTATAAATAGCTTTGTTATTAAAATTAAATAATTTATTGTTTTATAATTTAATGTTAATTGAAGTACCGTTATCATTAATGATTCAATATCTTTAATAATTTCTATTTTAGAAATTAACGTTAAAAAATAGTTTTTCATTCACAATTAGATTTCTTAGAGTATCTTCTTTTTAAGATCAGATAACCGAAATATTTAAATTGATTTATTTTAATTCATTCTTTGAAATAAAAAATATTTCAAGATGTGTGATATTTTGGAGCAAGGTTATTTTGGAAACGAACTAACGGATATTGAAAGAAAGACATCTAATGATTTTTCAAAAGAACGTCTTTTAGCTGGTACACCTCACAAACAAATTGTTGTGAATGAAAAAGGGACTCAAATCACAAAAAGATATTTTTTGCCAACTTCAAGAGAATGTATGATTGTTAATCAAAAAGCATTTCTAAATGAATTAAGAATATTAAAAGAGATTGATTGTCACCCAAATATTATTTCTTTATTAAATGTATATATATCATATTACGAAGAAAAAGTATGTCTTAATCTGGTTTTACCAAAACTAGATATAGATTTATTTGATGTTGTTTTGCTAAGTAATCAAATTTCATTTGAGGAACAAGATTTATATTTATCTGGCATTATGAATGGTTTAAAACATTTACACTCAATTGACATTGCTCATCGAGATATTGGACTTGAAAATATTGTTGTTGAAAGAAATTCTTCTGGTATTCCTGTAAGTGCAAAAATAATTGATCTTGAACTTGCAATAAAATCTGATGAGGAGATAAATTATTTAGTGCAAGTTGGAAAACATCCATACATTACCCCGGAACAAGTATTGAGAAAGTATTATGACCCATTTAAAGTAGATGTATGGGCATTTGGAATAATTGTTTTTGCAACGACTTTTTACAATATTCCATTTTCGAAGTCTTGTTTAAATGACCCGAACTACAATTTTTATAGGCGAAATCTACTTAGAAATGAAATTCTAAAAAAAAAATACAGCATAGACATTCCAGTATCAAAAAAACTTTCTTCAAAATGGAATGAAGTGTTTCTTTTTATAAGATATATTCTTGAACCTGAAATGGAAAATCGCCCAACAATTGAAGAAACAATTTTATTTTACAATCAGCGCGTACGTTCTTTAAGTACTAATAAAATACTTTAATAATTTTTTTGCACTAATTTCTTCTAAAATTTTAGGAGAAATGCTATTTTTATTTTTTAAAAAAAGGTTAATATCTACTTTTGTTTTAAAAATATCAATAACTTTTAAATATTTATTTTTTATGCTAAATGAAAATAAATTATGAAGATGAATAATATTATTCGTGTCAATAAATTTTAAATATTCCAAAAAAAGAAAATCATAATTTTTATTTTGATTTCTCGAAGCAGATAATAATTTATAATTATCT
>MDSV01138816.1_pt1 | contig 10280 bp, 6 predicted proteins | sample 810851 | NCBI WGS metagenome assembly MDSV01 (sample SAMN05326640, study PRJNA326480) | marine metagenome | isolation source: seawater | place: Atlantic Ocean: North East | collected 2012
ATATGCTCGCTTGCCATACCCATAAAACTTAATTCCTGAGTCTTCCTGTCCGCGGACTACGACAGGAGAGAAATAGCGCTGGCGCACAAAGAGTGACTTTGCAAGCTTTTTGCTTTCCTCATCGTTGTTGGCAACTCCGTCCTTCCAAAGCGAGGATGCGAAGTCGCAAATTGCACATCTTTCTCCAAAGTTCCGCTTAGGGCACAAAACGCCGCCCTTGTGCTCACCAACATTATAGTGAAAGTGCATCTCCTTGAGGGGGTCACCATCACTTGACGGTACGATTCGGATATCAGTATCACCTTCTTGCGGCTTAAACCATACCGAATCTTCTTCGGCCTTACCCTGAAGTTGGGCCAGTTTCTTTCTCATTAGTTCCATATTGATTGACATATTTTCTCCTTTTTGATGTCTAAAGTATATCGAGCGTTCCTCGATATCTAATATATTACTCTTGCTCTAGCATGTCAAGAGTTATTTGTTGTTGTATTACGTTAGTATGGGCAACGCAAAACCCAAAGTCATTTAAGTGTGTCCCCCAGATTCCATAAGATACCTTACGAAAAGCATTACGAGGCTTTAATTTTAATTTGTCTACAATTTCCCTATGTAGCCCTGCTTGTGTTTCTAATTTGTCGTCGTTGATACAGATATAATAACATACTTCGCGCGGGCTGTCAAGTGGAAAAAGCCAATTTTCTTTAAGAGTATTGATATTGAGAATTCCGATGCTGCGGATTCGATTAACAGCTGATGGTCGCGACATTTGGCCGATTTCAGGTTCAGTATATGTAAAGAAGTTGAGATAATGCACAGCAGAAAATATAGTTGCGTTTAGAGAATCATAATAACTCTTGATTGCAACATTGTCAAGGTTTTTTTCAATTTCAAGATTAGAAACAATAGTGAGGCTCTTAAACAAGCCGGAACGACTGTATTCTTGTAAAATACCAAAAAGCATGTTTTCCAATAACTTCGGTACCCCAGTTAACAAATCTGTGTCTGGTTTGATGTAAAAAACTTCGAGTGACTTGTCTTTGATTTGCTCAAGGATGCCAAGCACATAGTTCGAACTCATCGAGGCCCCAACTACAAATATTTGAATGTCATCGGACACATCACTAAAAAACTTTTCTAAGTTGGGAATATTTTTCTCATATTCCTCTGGGTCTTTATAGTTCTTCAGTTTATAACAATTTTTGCCCTTTCCAACTTCACTACCAAGCTTATAGGTTTTATAGTTTTTTTGTGACTTAAATTTATCAACTACGCTGCATGCGGCGTTTCCAACTCCGATTATTGATATCATAAGTTTAAATCTCCTAAATTATAATAATCTTTTCCAGCTTTTAGATTTGTCTTAAAGATGTCAAGCTTGTTGTTTGAAAATATGTCTTTAATTTCAGGTATCAAGTGTCTTTCGTTATCTGGCATATCAATTACGATCTCATCATGCACAATGTGGGAGACAAAAGATTCTTTGTCATCGAGAAACTTATCAATGGCCACCGCGCGGTCATTTACGAGATCAGCTGTTGTGCTCTGAATAATATAGTTTAAAGACTTTTGTTTGTCAACAACAATTTTTCGGCCGAACGGTGTAGTGACCTTGTTGCCATCATAATATTGATCAAGGATTGCCTCGCGATCATAGATGGAGCGTTCTATTTTTTTAGAGTTTGGGTTATATAGCCATGCAAAAAATATTGTTTTCGCTGATTCTCTGTCTTTTGGAGATAAGTGTTTTAGGGTGTTTTCCATATTCCATTCGTGTACATCATAATCTGGCTGTGCCTTCTCTAAGAGCGATAACACTGTACGAACCTCGGCACCATTGTAATCAAGAGAAATAAACCAATCATTCTTGGGTTTCAGCAGTGCACGAAGTTCTTTTTTCATTGTAAGTATAGGAAACGAGTTTGTCTGTGTTGTGAGTCGACCGGTTTTGGTGCCATAAATATTATAATCAATATACCTTGGACATTTCAATATTTTTTGTGCGTTGATACGCGAATTGGTGCCGACAAACAAATTCCGGCAATCTTTGTTTGACACATTTAGTTCGTTATATCTAATTTTATATAGCAATTTTTCAACCGCAATAAGGTGGTCATACGTTTCTGGTTTCTCGTAATTTTCTATAACATACTGGGTGATTTTGTTTTTTATATCTAGAAATGATCTTAGATAGTCATGCGGAACAAGCTCAAAGAAGCAATGTTCTCTGAAATCTATTTTGGCTATGTCAAACGCTTTTTTAAAAGCAAGCAGTTTTGATTGATTTGAAGAAAATTCTTTGGTCAGGTGTTCTGGACAAACTTCGTCGAGCCCTTTTCCATCTGCATAAAACCATGCATACTCAACATCTTCTCTAATAGAGCCAGAATATTTCCACGTTTTCATACCAGACAGAGTTGCCGGAAACATACTTTCGTCGAAAATTAACCTTCCGTCAAAATAAATACCCACACAGTTTGTTTTATCATCAAGCGCCTGAAAATACACTATTCCCTCGTTTTGTCGAGCCTCTTCTTATGATAACTCAAAGATCCACGATAGTCAAATGTTTTGTTAATAATAATTTCAAATGCCATGATTGCTTTGCTCATATTCTCTTTTGCTAACTCAAGTGTGTCATCAGTGAGGCGGAATATTTCATCCTCTGTAAAGTGTGATTCTTCCTCTATAAATCTCAACTTGCAGTACAAATTCAAAAAGTAATTGTCATCATATTCTTCCAAAAAGTCGTTGTAAGAGTAGGTTTTTGGTGTTACGGTAACTGTTTTTCTTCTGTTTGGATAAACATGCGTAGACACAGTATACCTTTTGACTTTGTAGCGATTGTAGATATTGTAAAATATTTCCCTTATTTGATTCAAGCAATCAAAATGTGCTGGCTTATACGCACTATTTAAAATTGTATCGGTGTCTAAAATTCCATAAGGTTCTGAAAATTTAAGCATGTCGCCAGAAGCAATGTCCGCTACCAATACACTTGGATTGTTCCTGTCTACCATAAAACCATAACTATTGGCTGCATTTACATAAAATTGCCAGTTTGGGCTTTCATAGAAACTTTTAATTTTTTTAGCATCATTCACGAAATCTAAATCAGAAATATTTATGGCCAAACCAGAGACTGCCATTGGGCATTCTTTGCTCTTTACAAACGCAGACATGGTGAGTGGCATTTTTTTAACCGCAGACTCAACATTGGGCAGAATCTTTTGCATAAATTCATTAAAATCTTTGAAATGCATTTTTTTATCTCTAATAATCTCACCGATTGCTTCTATAAAAATTTGTGTGTATTCATCATATTTTTGAACTGGTGAGACAAATGCAGTATGGGCTACAATCTGTGATAAATACTGTTCGCTCAGAGATATCTCGTTTGAAGAATATTTTTTCATAAACTGTCTGGCTAGTGCTTCAAAGGCGTCCGTCACAAAACTAAGCGCACGGACATTGTTTTGACCTTCTTTTGATTTAATGTTTTTTATCGGCATTATAGACGATTCAGAAACAATCATCGGTATGTACAACCTATTGACGCGGCCATATAGTGCCTTTTCTGCAAACGCAAAATCTACAAGGCCCGGGGTGTTTACAAGTACCTTAGATTTTAAGTTGTAAATTAATTTTTTATCAAATAAATCTTTGGTTGATTCTGAATTTTTCTTTCTATATAAATCTGACATGTTAGCTCCTATAACGCATCCGATGGATTCGGATTCATGCTAAACATTTTTTTAGCTAAATCAGTGACTTTGCTAAGCACAGAATCTTGACTAGAACCCAATTTTGATAATTCTGCTACAGGAATACCCGTCGATTTCGCAATTGTCTTCAAGAACGCCGGTGTGGCCGCGGCCGAGCTTCTTGCGGCGTTTATATCTGGATTTTCGGAAGAACCACCCGGCATGTCGCTCTGCTTGAGTTCTTTTGCAACCTTACATTTAGTAACCTCTTTTTTAGATGGCTTCTTTTTAGCTGGTGGGGGGGACCTACCGATACCGTTGGTCCAGTAAGCTGTGAAGCTGGTGTTAAATTCTCCCGGACCAAAAGAATGCTCGACTTTTGTAACATCGTAATAACCACCGATTCCCAAGTCAGTTAAATTATCCATGCTTCCACCAAGAGCAGCAATTGCTTCAGCAGTCATGTTAGGCGCCCAACCTTCTGGATCCACATAAATTTTTGCGCCCGGAAAAACATTGAAATTAGCATAACAGTCAACATCAACGTTATATACTTCCTTCATTTGCTGCAAACCATCGTAACCCGATGCTTCGAAGCGCGCCTCTTTCATCATTGGTCGCTTGTCTCTGTTTAATTTAATGGTTTTTATGATTCCTTCATCGCGGCCAATTTTATAATGGTGGCATCCTCTTTTTACGTCGTCTTCTTTGTCACCCACATATTTGTGAATTGCATTTGTTCTAGCAGCAAAAAAGATCATGTAAAGATATTGTTTGTCACTCGATGAGTTGTCTAGTAGGTCATTAGAGCCGTAACCAGCCGTTTGCAGGATAGGCTGCTGCATATATTCTGCCATAATTCTATCTACACAGGGTATTTGTTCAAAATCTTTTGTTTTTACCGTTTTCTTTGGTTTGTAGCCTGCTGCCTTTAGGGCGTTGGCCCGGGCAGTTATAATCTTGCGACTGATATCGTCGTACTCCAAATCATCATTATAGCACAGTGCCTCAGTTTTTCCAACCCTAAATTTGTGTTTTACAGCACCACCGAAGCACGTGTCATTATTTAAAAACGACTTGAGCATTACTCCAATTAGCTTGGTCAAAAATGCTGATATTGGGAACCTTGTTCTACCTTGAGATAAAATTTGGCCCGTCATAAATTCTTGAAAATATCTTAAGGACACCGGTATATCGCCCAAACTAACAATTCTAACATTTTGTGGATTAGCAGGATCGACAATTTCAATTGGACCTAGTATGACTCTAAATTTTTTATAGCGGAGACCGGCTTCTCTATACGAATCTCTGTATGACTTTAACATACTATCTATTTCATCTTGGGCGGCGTTGATGGATTCCCGGGATCCTACCGAGGTGGCCCTGAGTTGAAGTCTTGCAGACGCAGCGACCTCCGCAGCTTTATCCAAATTGTTCATATCTAAAGATTTTTCAACGTTTTCAAGAGCTATATCAACTATATCGTGTAAATAAACAAATGGTACATTATTTTCACTTACAGAAACGGGACCACCAAATGAATTTTTGAGAACTATCTTCTTTGCTTCATCGGCAGCTTCTTTTACTTTTGCAGCTTGTTTAATTTCATCTTTGGTTTTCTTTTTCTTATCTTTGCTATCTTCACGCTTTTTGCCAAAAACCTCACGAATATCTGCAGCTGGACCTTTTTCATTAAATAACTTGACGACCGTAGCAGGGAGCGTTAAATAGTGAATTTGTTGTTTCCTGTATAGTCTACTTATTAAATGTCGCAGGTGTTTGGGCAGCTCAGATTTTCTTTCATTAATAGAAAGTGTTCGAAACTTTTCTTTAATTTCTGCTTCGCAGGCCTCGTCCAACACAAAATTCGTAATTTTTCGACTTAAATCTGTAACAGCAGAGTCTGTCGACGAAAAAACGTCGAACATAGACGTGTTGAAATGATCGTGCATGAATGGTACAAAATGAATAACAAATTCAACCGTGCCGTCTTCATTAAAATTAAATTCATGGGTCACAGGTGTCATCTGTACAGTAACTGAATTTCTACGGAGTGCTGCCAATAAATTAGTGTTATAGGCAACAGTTTTATGTGGGGGCTTGATTCCAATTTTTGCCTTAATAGTAAAATCTAGTCTAGTCGCGTCATCTGTGGTTGTACCGGCTCGGGTCATATTAGCATCGTTCTTTTTAGTTGCGGCCGCAGAAAGCCCACTAGTGGGCCCAGACTTAGAATTCTGTACAGTTTGTGTTTTTAGGGCTAAGTCGATATACCTGTATGGTATGCTCTTGTTGGAACCTCTAATCTTAAACAGTTCATCAAAACTTGCGGCATATATAACAAGTTTAGCACGTAAATCCTTTTTGGCAGCGAAGGGGTCTGTACCAATAAACGATATATCAAACTTTTTAATTCCAACGCCGGCGTTTCGCTTTCTTTTGTCAGACAGCAAACTCTCTAAGTCTGTGTTTTTCGGTGCGCCGGCGGTCCCTACTTCTGTAGCACTTGTAAACGTTGTGTCAAAGTGGATTTCAACATTTTTTTCAACCTTGTCTTCAGGATCATACATGCTCTTAAAAAACCTAATTTGTGGCTGTAAATTTGCAATCTCTTCAGAGCGCATTTTAAAATATTCTTCTGTGTCAGTATACAACAGTAACCTATTAACGAAGTGGAATGGGTCATCGTGTATCATCAAAGATGCGTTGGATGGAAAATCATTTGGTTGAATAGCATCTGGGTAGTACGGTATTTTTTTGAATTTGCTAATAGTTTTTTCTTTGTAGTCGATTATGTCTATGATTTTTGATGTCAAAAAACATTGCTCTTTAAAACTAACGGAATTCGCACTTGGTTCACCAGAAGATGCCCGGGCGTCTTCCTTAGCTAGATTATTGGCTGCTTCCGCTTGTTTATTTGCAAGTTCGTTTAGTGCCGCGGCATCCTCGTCTTCGCTAATTCTGTCGTCGATCGGTATATCGCTACCATCAGGATATTGGCCAGCTGTTATCTTAGCTTCGCCGGTGCGTTGCGCAACCAGCATCTCATTAATTAGCTTTTGTGCCGCGGCGCGTGCATCTGGAGAATTAATGTAATCAATAAAATCTTGGGCGCGCGATGCATCACCCGAGCTTAGCAAATCCATTGCTTCATCATGAATTTTAGCAACTTCAGTAAAATATTCAGTGCCGCTGCTAGTATCAGACCAATCAATTAATGAGCCGGGTGACCATTCCTCGCCAGCATCATTCAATATAACTTCGTTTGTCAGCGTTTCGTTAAGATATTCTTCAAGAACTTCTTCGAACTTAGAAAAATACTGATTCATCATCTGAGAACCTAAGTTGTCAGCTGTGTGAATTACTTTCCATTCGCCTTTTTCGCCTCCGGCCATTTTAAACTCCTAACAATTTTAGCGTTTCTGACAAGTTAACCGGAATCGCGATCAGATCACCATTCAATATCTCAGCCTCTAGCGCGACACCGTTATACCATGCGATAACCCACCAGAAATTAACATCCCCGTAATATTTAAAAGCTAAATTGTACAACCTGTCGCCATAAGACCAAACGTGATTTTGTGTAGCTAATTTTGAGCGCTCGTCAATGGTTGGATTTCTTAATATGGGGGTTTCATAATGGGTCGATGACTTAATTGGTCTATTTTTTGTTAAATAGGAAAAGTAATCTTCATCATTATCAAATACTCTCGTTTTTTTATATCTCATGGTGTGTTTACTCTGAATCTAAATATCTTTGTGCTTCGTTTGCCAACGTTTCGTCATAGCTGTCGGCCTTGCCTTTTTTGGATTTTCTCTCGTATCTCTTGATAGCTCTTTCTGCACGCTTTCCACCCAAAGCACCTTTGAAACGTGATGCGGCGATATCCTCAGCAGCCTGTCGATTTCTTTCTAATTGAAGCCTTTTTTCATAAGAAGCGCGATCGTTGACTAATTCTTTAGTCTCAGGCATTTTAAGCTCGACATCATACATTAGACCTCTGTTTATCGGATCACCAAACATATCATAGCCATTAGTTCTTTCGTGTATTACATTAAAATCGATACTAACAGTAAAGTTTTGCGGCAATATTACATTTGGACCCTGTTCGAAAATTGCAGTGGATTTCATATCACTAGTAATACTAACATTATTAATTGCTGAAAGCAAGCCCAGATCTGCGGAAGCGTTCCCTTTGGCTCCATATTGAGCATGCATTCTAGAACGAGTATTGTTTTGCGAGAGTGGAGATTCAGGATCTAATGTATTTTTTTGAATCAAGTTCATAACTTTAATTCTGACAAGTGGTGCCTGAGTAATGGTGAAATTTGCATCGTGGCCGGCCATGGCAATGTCGTCGTACATCGCATATTGCATTTGAGCTAATTTTTGTAATCGGCCCATGTTTTCATATGCTTCTTGTTCAGAGGATGCTGGGACTTCAAATGCCAAACTAATTGTTCTTCTGGTGTTTGCGTATGTGTAGATTGGGTCGGTACGACCAAATACGGTCTCACCTTTCCACTCATTGTTAAAGTTTTCACTATATGTGGTAATAAAAGCTTTGAAAAACACTTCTTTACCAGAAGCAAGGTGATGAAAGGAGATTACGAGCTTGCCGCCATTGGCAAGTGCATCGGTGCCATCAACTATTGCTTGATTGCGTTCGGAAACGCCATACTTTGATTGCCAGAAAAAATTAGTATCGTCAGTTCTATCAGCCACTTACATTCTCCCTATAAAACAGCTTCTTTGATGACGCCGCCTATTACATTAACTATCTTCTTATCAATTTGTTTACCATCTAGATTAAGAGATATATTAATAACTTGAGCTTGGCCTTCTCCACCAGTTGCACCAGCGGCCGCTGCGGCTACTCCTGCTGCTGCCGGCGCGGCCGCAACTTGGAGGTTTGTGGCGGTTGTTGCTGTATCGCCCATAAACAGGTTTTTAATGCCGTCTGGGACCATATCAAGAGCAGGTTGTATAATTTCCATAAGAAGGCTTCCTATGGTGGTCCAAGGCTCGGTAAACTTATTAATCAAGCTCATAGCAGCTTCTCCTAGGACTGAACCGCCGGCGATGATTGTATCAACGATACCAGTAATCATATCTGAACCAATTTCTGACATAACTTTAGAGGGTGACGCTATACCTAATATATCTTTGACTGCGGTTATTGCTGAATCAAACATATACTCAAATGTTTCGCCAATAAAACCCCAATCTAAAGCATCCCACGCATCAGCGAAACTCATTTCGACTCCGCCAATTAATTTATTGATTCCCTGACCGATTAGGCTTATAAGGCCCGTATCTCCGATATCTTTACCAAAAAATTTGGCGATATCTCCGATAAATCCGCCAAATATGAAATCTCCTAATTCAGCAAATGCCCCAAAGGCTCCGATAAAACCGCCACCAAGATAATCTGCAAAATCTCCAGCTGCGGCCTTAACTTTGAAAAATCCGTCAATCATACCAAATATAGCGATTGTTACTGGGTTTGTTTTCCCAAACGTTTTCAACCCTTTTCCAAGTCTGGTAAGTGTAGAGCCAAATTTATTACCAACGTTTGCAACTCTTGTAAAGCCCGTTGTAAGTGGTTTTATTGCATTTCCTGCTTTTGTTTTAAGAGTTTTCATTGACTCACCAATCTGCATGCCTTTAAACTTTATTTTTTCAAAGAAATTCAAATTATTTTTATATTTGCCTTTTCCTGTAAACCAACCAAACGTGTCAACAATTTTCGTTTTCATGCTACCTAAGAAGCCTTTCACTTTAGTAAATGCGGCTTTAATTTTACCGGGAAAAGCTATAATACCAATTATAGCACTTTGCATTTTTTCCAAGAACTCCATTATACTATCATATAAATCAATTAGTCCCTCTCCTGCGCCAATGCCAGCGGCCACAGAGTCAGGTAGTGCTTGAGTAGCTTGAGTGTTTAAAGCTTGTAATTCTTCGGCCAAATCCATTACTCCGTCTACCAAGGTGTCTGTAAACCTTTCGGCTTTTGCTGCCAGTGTGCCAAATGCAGGAGTTGCGGCCTTTGCTGCATTTTCAATCAGTTCTGTTTGGGAGCGTAAGTTTCTTGCTGTCTTTTCTAAGTTATCTGCTACTGGAGTTGCTTCAGCATCGCCCATTTCTTTTTGCAGTGCACTAAGATCTCCACTCATTGCCGCAGTAAAGTCCGAAACATTCTCAAAGCCGGCTGCATTAGATATGAACATTTTTTGCTTACGTGTCATGTCTTCAATAGCGACACCAGAAGAGTCAATTGCATCGCGAATCATTTTGAATCTTTCTGCTGGATCATCTTCCATCATCAAAGACATAGAATCAACAAAGTTGCCGCCCAATGCAGCATTCAGACTACCTGCCTGTTCGGCCGCACCTTCGAACGTATCAAATTTATCCGTCATTGAAATTAGTTTACCCATTTCAAGACCAGTAATCTTGCTCACTCTTGCCATTTCTTTGAAAGAGTCAACTCCTGTGCTACCTAATTGTGCCATTTTCTCTTCGGCGCCGGTAAAGTCTTCAATAAGCTCATTCATTGGGATTTCTAATTCACG
>MDSV01003931.1_pt1 | contig 10279 bp, 8 predicted proteins | sample 810851 | NCBI WGS metagenome assembly MDSV01 (sample SAMN05326640, study PRJNA326480) | marine metagenome | isolation source: seawater | place: Atlantic Ocean: North East | collected 2012
CAATTTCACCACGAGGGCATTAATGAATTTCATGAGTGTTTACGCTAATATTTATAATTGAACAAGATGAATAAGTAAAATTTTTTTAATTTATCACTTGTTAATTGGTTTTTTTAAAACAATACTAGATTGCATTGCGAAGAGTTTTGGAAACTTTGTAAAAATTTTATCAATATTTTTAACAATATTATTCAAAAAATCATTTAAAGGTATATAAATTGTTTTTGCTATAACTCCTCCAGAATTTAAAAATAATAAAAATTCAGAATGTTTTTTATAAATTAATTCAAATTTAAAATTTAATTGCTTATTAAATTTTTCATAATCCTCAAATATGAGATTTGGTATAGCTATATTTGCTGACCACGGGTCTTCAGTAAGATTACACGGTATTTCTTTGTTAGTGACATCTTTTGTAAAATCAAATCCTTCGTGTCTCATCAACATTACTACTAATTGACATGCTAAAGAACAATTTATGTCCTGAATGATATATAAACCTCCTGGTTTTAATATTCTGTACACTTCCTCAAAGTGTATTGTGGGATAAGCTATATGGTGAATTAAATTAGAACTTACAACTTTATCAAAGGAATTATCTGGAAAGCCCGTATTGCAAGCATCAATTTTTTTATAATCTAAGAAATAATAATCAGTTAAGTCTGATGTTTTAATTTCATTTTTAGTAATAAAACTTTTCAAAAAACTTGCACCAGAACCTAATTCAATTACTTTATCATTTTTTTCAACAAAATTATTAATCCAATCAAATCTATTTTTTAAAAGACAATATAAATTTTTATTTTTTTTTTTAAAAAAGTATTCTCTTGCTTTAAGTATGTTTCCTTCATCCTGCATTAAATTTTGATGATGTTTAAAATTTATTTTATTAATTAATCTCATTTTGTATTAAGTTATTATACTCATTAATAAATAATCACACAGATGTTGAAAGAATAAATATATAATCCATATTTTGCAGTAAATTAATATTAAGCTCAGATAAGATTTTTGTGAAGAGCTTATAATACATTAATTAATTGAACTAAGTATTTTTTAATTTCTTTTCAAAAAATATTAAAGATAAAAATGGAATAATTACTAACTGTGGATATATATTGCCAACAAAAGTTCCAAAATTAAGAACTAATAAAAATAAGAAAAATAGATAATTGTGATTCTTATTTATAAAAATTTTGTAATCTATAGCGCAATAGATTAATGGACCATAAATAATTAAAGTATAACATAAGTAACCTATCGATTTTTTTAAATCTAAATTAAAAATATCAAATAAATTAGGTCTTGATATATCGCTTGATACAAAAATAATTTTATTAAAACTATATGGATATTCTATAAAAAAATTAAAATTTGATAAAAGAAAAAAAATTATTGGCACTATTGATACGGAAAATGTTTTTAAATTTTTTTTATTTATTAAGAAATAAATAAAAAAAGTTAATATTCCTGTTTCTCTATTTGCTACTGCTAACAAGCTGAATAATATAAACATAATTATCTTTTTATGCATTGAAAAATACAGACAAGCAGATACAAAAAAAAATTCAAAATGAGAAAAACCATCATTAACTTTTCCAACGACTACTATATATGTCGCTGTAGATAGAATATAAATCCAAATTGTATGTATGTTTTGACTACAAGTTTTTTCAACACATTTTAATGTAAAAAATATTCCTCCTGATAATGACAATGAAATCAAAGAGTAATGAATATATATCAATAAATTATTATCTAATTTAAAATAAAGTAAAATGTTACTTATTTTTAAATAAAGATACGAAACAAAATAAATATTATATTTTCTAAAAAATTTTCTATCTTCTTCATTTCCCTGAAATAAAAATTCATAGTCTGGTGATAAAATATTATAGTTAATTAAACTTTTTAAATATGTTTCTTCTAAACCATTAATTAAATAACTATTTGTTTTCCAGATTATAAAAAATAAAACTAAAAAGGAAAATATGAATAAATAAATTTCAGATGTTTTTTTTTTCATTAAATATTCTAATTGAAATTATAAATAAGGATAAAGTTTTTTATATAACAAATCAATACCGTTACAATATTTTGAATTTCTTTGTTCTTTTAATTCTATCCCTCTAAATGACACTGGTATTTTGTCGTTTATATTTTCGTATTTAATTTCTAGAATTTTTTGATTTGATATAATTTTATTTCTAATTTCAAATATTGAACCTGAATTACAAATTGAATAATTGATATCTCTATCAATTGTTATTCTCCCAACAGTACTTAAAAAATATCTTCTAATAAAATTGACATTAATTTTTGGCTTCAACTGTTGTGTTATTCCATTATCTAAAAGATGATAATTTAAATCTTCTATATTTTTTAATTTGATAATTTTTTTAATTTTAGAATAAAAATCTTGAGATTTAATTTCTAAATTGTATTCACCTATATTATAAAATCGTATTCTTACTTTTTTTCTTGGTAATATTCCTTCTTGACTTAAATTATAAAAATCAAGATATTTTGTGTCATAATATATACTTGTTATTTTTCTTTTTTGATAAATTTCCTTTAATTTAAACTTACTGATAAAAAATTCCTCAGAGAAATTGGTAATGTCATATTTAATCTCTGATCTTCTTGATCCAATTTTTGAATTATCTTTTAAATTATCTATTTTTAAGTTCATATTTATTTTTATTAATTATCAAAATACTTTCATATTAAATCAATTCCTATTATTAATTATGATTTTTGAAACTCTATCAGAATTGATTTCATTAATATAATCTTTACATTTTAAAGAATTAATTTCGATAAAGCCTCCATCAAATTCTTGTTTTTTCTTATAAGCTGCAACACAGTATTGATTATTTTGAGATATTAAATTATTTACAAAAACTTCAGAGCTATCTTTAGAAACTAATGCATAATTAGATTTAATAACAATAATGTTATCTGACTTTAAAGTTGATTTCTCTCCAACAGATATAGCTTTATCATCACAATTTTCCAATGTGATGTCTAAAACTTTATAATTCCCATATGACAAATCTAAACAATCATTTTTTGAATTACTAATTTTTAAATCATTGATAGTTATATCTGAAATATCAATGTCTAAACCATCAAAACTAGATCTATCAATAGTAACAGTATTAATTGTACCTGTAGAGTTCACAATGTTAATAGAGTCTTCACATTTCATCCCCTCAGAATGAATTGATCCACCCTTAAAACTAACTTTTATGAAATTAACACATCCATTTAATAAATTTTCATCATATCTGTATAAATTATTATTTAAATTTTTATTAGTATTTATATCTATAAAGCTTAAAGAATCTTGATAATCCAAAATCCCATTTAAAATTATTTTTGTAGCTGAAGAGTCGAAGTAAATAATGTTGTTATATTTAATATTTTCAATCAGATTAATTTTATATGTTCCTGGCTTTGTAATTACAATATCTTTTGTTTTAAACTTATGCTCGTCCAAAATTTTTATCTTTTTCTTTGGTAAAATATTCCCAAGATTAAATACTGGAATTTTTTCATTTAAATAATCAAAAGATAATCTGCCTCTAAGTGAATCTTTATAATCTTCGTAGCTAATCCTTCTATAGTTACCAGTTATTTTTTCAATTATGTCATATTCAACTAAATAATACTCATCTTTATAATAAAATGAAAAAGTTATTACTTTTTTATTATTTTTTGAAATTAAGTTATCAACTAAAAAATTATCAATTATATTTTTTCTAACTGATTGCAAATTTTTCTTATTAGATTCGAAGTTGCTTACAAAACTAAATTTATCTTTATAAGGAAGGCTATTATTTTTATTATAAAAATTATAAATTCGAATTTTTTCAGAATAAATACATTGTTCGATTTTAGATAATTTTTTATTTGATAATTTTAGGTAATCTGACTCAAATATTTTAAATTTATCATCTTTAATAACCTCACAATTATCATTTCTAAAAGCCTTATAATTAACTGAACCATCATAATAAATCTCTTCAAAAGAATTTTCTAAAGGGAAATAAATAAATTTTCTGTTATGAGACAACATCCCATGCCAGGCATACTTATTGTTCATAATTTTAAAAAAAGAATTTTTTTTAAGAATTTTATCCTCTTTATTATTAATAAATGTTGCTATAGCGTTAGAAGCAATCTCTAGAGATTTTTTATTTTTTAAAAAAGATCCATTATTTACTACTAAAGAAAAAAAATTGGGGTAAACACCTTGTTTATTGATCAAATTAAAATGATTATAATCATTTTCTTTCAAGATTAAGGTTTCTTTTAGATTATTTCTCTCCAAAAATTCTTTAGAGGCATCTTCTTGAAAGATTGCCTTATAAGAGTTACTCATAAAATTTACATTAACCATTTGAGTATAAAAAGATTTAACTGACAATTTATTCATCAACAAAGACCATAAAACTTCCTTATTGCCATTTCTTGTATTGGGCAAAAATAAAATAAATCGTGTAATATTTGAAATATGTCCTTCTTTTAATTTAACTTTAACACTCGAAACAGGCATGTTTATATGATCTTTAAGTTCTCCAAATATTCTAATTTCGGCTTTATATCTTTTATCTTTATAGATCACATAACCTTTGAACCATTTTTTTGAATATTCTTTTTTTATAGTTTGAAAAATAGTTTTTGAATCACTCTGATTATTGAGATCAACATAAGCTTTAAATAAATTCTTTACAAATTTACGATTAACAGATTGATCAAATTCAATTTTTAGATCATCAACAATATAAGTATTATTATAATTGTCCGCAATTAATAAATTTGTTGGCAGTAGAAAAAAAAATATTAAACTACAAAATTTTATTTTCTTTAAAGACATTGAGTTTAACAATTTGTGGCTTCCATTCATTTATAAAATTTATTTCTTCTAAATTGTTTAAAAAAGAAATATTTATATTAATTTCATAATCTGAATTATCTTTTATTTTAACTACAGAGAGATCTGCTAAATTTTCGTTCTTTAAAAGATTTTTTAGCTGTTCAAAATTAATAATCATATTTAAATTTAGAATCTTTCCAGTTTCTGTGTCATTTTTTATTGTTTTCTTAAAATATGATATAATTGGTAAAAATAGACAACCAACTATTGTTAGAGTAATTGATACACCTAAATGAACTTTTGCTGCAATACCAATTGTTAATAATAAAAAATAAATTGTTAACTCATATGAAGATCTCACAGGTGTTCTGAATCTAATAATAGATAAAGCACCTATCATTCCTAAACTTAGTGCTATATTTGATCCAATAACTACTGTTATCACTAATCCCAGCACAGGTAGCATTCCACCTACGTATAAATTTAAACTATTTCTTAACCAAGGAAAGCTCTTATAAGAATTTATATAGCAAACTAACAGGCCTGATATTAAACAAATTGGTAATTTTATTAGTAGAAATAATAAATCAAGATCAGATGGATTTAATTTTGAATAGAATTCTAGTAATATAGTGATTAATTGATCCATAACTATATATATCTTAGATTATTATTATTGCCTAATATTAATTTACCTATAAAGATTTTATCTAGAATTTTGTATTTGATATACTTTAAAAATTGTAAAATTGGATATTATTATATCTATTCTTTTTCTTTTAATTATAAATTAATTGATCTTTAAATGGAAAAAATTAAAAAAAAAATTTTAAAATATGAAAATTTTTTCTTTTTTTTATTTTTTATAATTGTTTTATCTAATTCAATAAATTTAAAAACCAAATTTACTACAAAAATTTATACAGAATATGATGATATTGGTGTCATAGCACTACACAAAGGTTTTGTGGGTGATAAAAAAATTGATATTTTAAACAAATCATTTTTGATAAAAAATGAAACCATTAAAGATCTTGATCAAAGCTTGCTATTTCCATTTTATATTTCACATGGATGGACATATGCACCTGGGCAATATTTTATAATTCCCTTTTTAAATTTAGAAAATAAAAAATACAAAAACAAAATTTTAAGTGTTCGGATTATTTCATTAGTTTCAACTATACTTAATTCGTTGTTGATATTTCTAATTTGTATTAAATTTCTACATTTAAATAAGTGGTTGAGTTTGTTGCTTTTTTGTATTTTTAGTTTTTCACTTAATTCAAATATTTATGCAAACCATATGTCTCCTTACGCAACATATTCTTTATGTACTACATTGGGTATTTTTCTTTGTAATAAAGCTTTGAGATCTAAAAATTATTTGAAATACTATACATTTAATTCAATACTGATTTATTTTTCCTATATAAATGTTTTATTTTATCTGTTTTTTTTCTTTATTGAGATAAGAAAAAAAAGATTTAAAGAAACAATATTAAGTTTATTCAAAAATAAAAAAAAATACTTTATAGCAAACTTATTTTTTTTAATTCCTATTTTGTCATTAATTCTAATTAAATTAATTATAAGTAAAGCTGGTGAAAGAGGAGAAGCAATTGACTTAACTCAAAACTTTTATGAATTATTTAAACAGATTTTTTATCAATTTCATCTAAGCATCACGTCAATACAAACTGGCTTTATTCCAATTTTTTTTAAAAATATAAATTTATTTTTTATTATTTTGTTAATTTTTTGTGGAATATTTTATTCTTATAAAAGACTAACTGAACATAATAAAATTATTCTCGAAATTTTTGTTTTATTTTTTTTATTTTGGATTTTATTTTATATATTCAACAAACTACCATTAGACCAGACTAGACATTCATTAATTTTTTTTCCAATTTACATTTTAAGTTTAGGGTTAATTTTAAAAGATATAAAATATTTTAATTTTGTATTTTTAATGCTTATTGTTATTCTTTTAATGCCATCCATAAAAAAAAATCATGAAATTATGAATTCTAAAAAAAGTAACTTTGATTATAATTTAATTTTAAAAGCAAAAATAAAAGATATATATACTTTCTCTGATACTTTGTCGCCTTTTGTTTATTTTGATAAGGAATATAAAATTTTCAATTTAGATCTCAATAGTTTTCGAAAAAATTTTAAAAAAGATGATTTACCAAATAAATTATTACTAGTAAGTCAGAACCAAAGTTTAGAAGAGAGATCTAGTTATGATGTATTTTTAAAAAATTTTATTAATTTTTATGATATAGAGACTATTAAAGAAAATTATAGCAACACATTTATGCCATTTGACAATTATGAAGAACATTCAACTGAGAATGGGTTTTACCTATACAATTTAAATAAAAAAAATATTAATTAGAACTATAAATAGCTTTATTATTAAATATATTAATTAAAATGAAAAAGTATTTAAAATTAGCAACTGAATGTATTAAACAAAATAAAAAATTAATTGATAAAAAATTAGTTTTGTACAATTTTGGAAATGTAAGCATAAGAATTGATCATGATCATTTTGTAATAAAGCCAAGTGGGGCTAAAATTTATAATTTAAAACCTTCTGATATACCCGTTATTAACATCAAATCAGGTAAAAAAATTAGAGGCAAACTAAAACCTTCTACCGATACTCCAACACATTTAGAAATTTATAAGTTTTATAAAGATATTAAAAGTATAACACATACTCATTCAACTTACGCTACAGTATGGGCGCAAAGTTCGAAACCAATTCCTTTGATTGGGACAACTCATGCTGATTATTGGAAAAATGAAATACCGGTTGTTAAATTTCTTGGCTCAAAAGAAATTAAAGATGGGTATGAAAAAAATACTGGAAAATTAATTATAAAAACTCTTAAAAAAAAGAAATTAGACGCCTATACATGTCCTGGTGTAATTATAGCTGGACATGGACCATTTGCTTGGGGAAAAGAAATATCTAGCTCTGTAACCAATGCCGAAATTTTAGAATTTGTGGCACAAACTACTTTTCAATCTTTTTTACTTAAAGTTAAAAAAAAATTACCTAAATATATTTCAAAAAAACATTATAAAAGAAAACATGGTAAAAAAGCTTATTATGGTCAAAGTCAAAGTAAAAATTAAATAAACTATAAAATGACCGTTTTAAGCAATCTTAATAAAAAAAAAATACTTTTTTTCTTACGATATTGTTTAATTGGCTTCTTATCAATCTGTATAGAACTTATATTAAGAAAACTTTTATTAAGTTTAAATTTTGTTAATATAATTACATCTATATTACCTTTGTTTATTGGAATTATTTTCGCTTTTATTGCTAATATTTCTTTTAATTTTAAAATACCTAGATACTATTACAACAAGTCCTTTATTTATTTTAGCTTAATATCAATATCTTCTTTTTCTGTTCAGTATTTTTTATCTAAAGTCTTTATATTTCAAAATTTCAATTATGAGTTCACAAGGTTTTTGATATCTGGATCTGTTTTTTTAATCGCTTATAATTTTCACATAAAGTTTTCATTTATTAAAAATAAAAAAGTTGGTGTAGCTATTTATCTAGATAACAATGAAAATATTAAAGATATATTTAATAAAGTTGGATACTATCCAGATTATATTCATGTGGATTTGGTGGATAGATCAATGAATGAAAATATAGATAAACCTAATTTTAAAAAATTAAATGAAATTAAAAAAACATGGCCCAATCACAGAATTGAAAGTCATATTATGTCTAAAAAACCATCACAGTATATCAATTATTTTTCAAAAAATTCGGATGTAATATATTTTCATTATGAAATTGAAGAGGAAATAGAAAAAGTGAGAGATTTAATCAATAGCTATAATATTGAAATAGGCTTAGTTTTACATGCTTCTAAAAAATATAATGATCTAGAAAATTTAATACAATCTTATAAAGAAGTATTGATTTTATGTATTGAAAAACCAGGAGAATCGGGCCAGGCCTTTCTTGATACCTCTAATGGATTAATTGAAAAAATAAATAATTTAAAAATTAGAAATAAATTTAATTTATGTGTTGATGGAGGTTTATCTCAAAAAAATATAAATAAGATTGAGTGTGAAAAAATAGTTTCTGCATCAAATGTTTTTAAAAATAAAAACCCAAAAAAACAAATTACTAAACTTCAAAAAATATTAAATAATTAAAAGTGGTACATTTAAAGAATAAAAGAATAGCAATTAAAATTTTAAATTCTTTAAATAAAAATAAAAATTCTTTATCTGTAACTTTAACAGGATCCTACAGTGAGCATTTTGATCCTCTAAAAGCGGGAGATATTGATATTGTAATAATCTGTAAAAAATTAAATAAAAAATATTTTAACGAATGCATATCAATTATCAAAAAAAATAAGAAAAAATATTTTGGTGAAAAATATGAATTAATTATAAATAGCTCGTTTGGGCCAATTAAATTTTATAAGAAAAATACAATTGTATTTCACCTAATGATTTATGATTTAAAATCACATATCAACCACACAATAAATAGTCCTTTTACTTGTTATGATTGGGAAAGAAGTAAAGTTTATGTTGGAAAAAGTTTAAAAGAGTTATCACCTGTTTATAATCTTCAATTAAGAGATTTTTCAGAAGCACGCAGAAATACGCAAGAATATTTAAAAGATTTGTCAAAAAATAGAATCTCTTATAGAGAATATAATTTTAAAAATAGAAAAATCGAGCTTATAAAAAAATATTTCAAGATAGATCAACTAAATAAAAGAGATTTTATTTACCACATTATAAAATTTCTTTTAATTAATTATATAAAATATGAGAACCAAAGAAATTTAAAAATAAGTAGAAAAGAAATTCAAAAAAAATTTTTAAAAATTGTCAAAAATAAATCTGATTTATCTAAATTTAATAAATTAATATTACTTAAAACAAAAAAAGAGAACACATCTATTCAAGAATCAAAAAAACTTGCAATAAGATTTCTAAATAAATTTAATCAGTATATAAAAAAACAAAAGACAATTAATAATATTTACTTTTCAAGGCACAAAAAAACGAATGTAAAGAAAAATATATTTTTAGGACAAAAATTAAATCCAAATATAGTTGAGAAAAAAAATAATAATGAATTTGTTAAAATTAAATTTGATAAATGTTATTCAAGTCCATCCTTAAGATGTAGAGAAACAGCTAAGATTGTAACTAAAAATAAAAAAATAATTACAAATAATTTATTAAAAGAAATAAATTATGGGGACGCTGAGGGATTAAATTTAAAAGAATTGAGTCAAAAATACCCTGAAATTATAAACTCTTGGAAAAAAGGATTAGATCCAAGGTTTCCTAACGGAGAGTCCTTAAAAGATGTGAATG
>MDSV01004019.1_pt1 | contig 10279 bp, 9 predicted proteins | sample 810851 | NCBI WGS metagenome assembly MDSV01 (sample SAMN05326640, study PRJNA326480) | marine metagenome | isolation source: seawater | place: Atlantic Ocean: North East | collected 2012
AGGTACAACATTACATCTATCCGCAAATATTTTCAATGATTATTTTGATTGGCAAGCGGGCGTAGATCAAGCTAACAATGATTATTTCCTCCAATATTCGGGAGGTTCTAGATCAATAGAATTGGGAATAATTACTGAAAAAGGATTATTTAATCTTGGATCCATATTTTTGATGATTGCGACATTTTGTGGCTTTACTTTAATACTTGGCCCGTGGGTTCCTAATTTTCAATTATTTATTTATGCAAGTATAGGTGCTTTAGGTGGATATTTTTACACCGCCCCTCCACTGAAACTATCTTCTAGACAAGGATTAGGAGAATTATCAATTGGTTTATTATTTGGTCCAGTATTGACAATGGGAACAGTTTATGCATTTACAGGTTGCCATTCATTTGATGCATTCTTAATCGGTATACCATTAGGATTATTTACTACTGCAATATTGTGGATCAATGAATTCCCAGATACTCCTTCTGATATTGAAACAGGAAAGATACATCTAGTAGCAAAATTAGGTGTTAAAAACGCAAGATGGGGATATTTAGTATTGATTGGAATGGCTTATATTTCATCCATTTTATTAGTTATGTGTGAATTAATGACTAGTGATACGCTAATTTTGCTAATCACCATCCCTTGGGCGGGTTGGTTAGTATATCGATTATTCCAAGATTATCAGAGTAGAGATTTAGTTTCTACAAACGTTCAAACAATTGCTTTACAGGCTGTTGCAGGATTACTATTAATAATTGGAGTTTGCGATATTTTTTGAAAGATTAAAGGTTAGATCTCGCTTCTTTAACTAATTTAATAATTTCAACTCTCAAATCGTCAGCCTTAATTCGTTTATTAAATGAGCTATAAATTGATTTCTCAGGCTTTTGAGAAACCATCATAATGCCGCCAGAATCTAGGTCTGTCATTTGAACAGACTCAGGTTTAAATCCGTGAAGTCCTTCACAAATTGCGATCATCGCATCTTCGTGATCTTCATTCATATGTTCTACAGATTCATCCTTAACATTATCAATTTCAGAATCAGAAACAGCACCAAGAAGTTCATCTCCTTCAATCCAACATATTTTTCCAAAACCAGCAATATATCTTACTCGTTCAATATTATTCATTTTCCAAAAGAAGAAGTTATGTGTTTTCAAATAACTTTCAGCATTAGGGACTCTTTGACAGTATCTAACTAGCATATTCTCTTCTTCTTCTTCAGAAATTTGAATACTATTTTCTAATTTTTCTGGACTTAGCTCATCAATTCTTGACGGTGAAACAATTCGAGAAAAACTTCCAATTATACTTGCTCTCCAATGAGATTGAGGATCTCCACTAGGTTCTGGGTGTGAAATAAATAAGCAAGATTTAGGAGAATTTAGTAAGTTTTTGGTATGTGCAGCGATTTCTGCAACAAGTATGTATGGATGCCCACTCCTATCAATTGCAAATGGTACAATTGAACCATAAGGAAAACCCTCAATTCCTTCGACATTAGAAATTGTACATAGCGTTCCTTGATGAACATCTTCTAACCATTGTGCAACGTTTTCCGCAGGACTTTCATTCTTCTTCGCTAAAACCTCAGCCATTTCGGAAGCGCCCTCATCATCATTTCTTTCATTAGCCATAACTTAGCGGTATGAATAATTACATATCAAATTAATCATTATAATCAATATGAAGGAGCGCTCATTATCCACTCTGTATATGGTTTATGCCAATCACGTAATTGATCTGTTTCTAATCGAATTTGTAGCCCCTCTTCTTCTTCAAGCATCAAACCGGTTAACTCAAAATCAATCACTACCTCATTAGATCTAAAATTTTCATCATAAATCACATCATTAGAAATTATTTCACCATTATTCGTAGTTTGAATTATAATTCTAAGGTGACATTCCTGTAATGGATTCCTCAAAGAACATGACTCACTACTTCCATCATGTTCGGCTCTAACAAATCCGCTAATTTCATTTCCATTTGTTAATGGAGTAATATCTATTACAGTATCTTTTGCAGTTGGAGCACACTCACATTCCATGTTATCTGATTCAACAAATGCAGCAAAATTCACAATTACCCATAATGCACTACTTTGTATTTTTTCAGAATCAATTGAAGTAGCTCTTATTCTGTAAGTTCCAGGTTCTGAATATGAGTGATTAACACTCTCTCCCATTCCAGAAGCCCCATCTCCAAAGTCCCATGTGATAACCCCAGAAGGATTAATGCTAGTAAATTTGAATACGTGTAATACTTCAGTAATTACCTGTTCTTCATTATTATCCCCTTCGTCTACTTCGATAAGTGTGTATGAATTAGTACCGTCTTCAAAATCAACTTCAATATCAAACCAATCGGGTTCACTTCCAACGTTTGAAATATTTTTAGTAATTAGTGCACCAGTAGAAACTGAAATCAATACGATTGAAATAATCGTAATTAACGATAGATGATATTTCATGTAATAGTTTTACTAATGAAGTATATGTTAAAAACACTTGTTTATATTCATTAAAATTAATTTAAAGATTTGAAAATTTTTCTAGTGTAGTTTTAATCCATTCTTCACATTCATCATCATCTTCATAATCTACATCACAATCAATTCGGTCGTTAATTCTCGTACCACCTTTTTGCTCAATTAATACGTCCCATTCTTTTCCTGATTCACAGAAGAACTCGTAATCAGTATCTCCTAATGCTAGTACTGCAAAATTAACTCCTTCCATACTACCATCGTCAGCTTCACAAGCGGATTCATAAAGGTCTTCAGCATTTGTAGGTTGATCTCCTTCTCCCCAAGTACTTACACAAATTAATAGTAATTTTGCATCAGATAATTCATCTACGGTAATATCTTCCATATCTACCACATTTCCCTCTAAATCGTAATCTTTAGCAAAACTCTTCGCATCATCAGCTAACGCCTCAGCATTTCCAGTTTCTGTTCCAAAAATAATTAACACTTCGTTCCCGCTCATATTCATTCCTCTTCTGTATTCTCCTTATATTCATTTGTTTTATCCTTTATTATAACCCTCAACGGATTTGATTTTGATTTTGGTATAATTTCACTTGTTACACCAAATACATTAGCAATATTTTCTTCTGTTAAAACGTCTTCAGGAGTACCATCAGCAACGATTTTCTTATCATGTAGTAATAAAATCCTATCTGCAAATCTGGCAGCAGTATTGATGTCGTGGATTGCTATTAATGCAGATTTAGTACCTTCTTTTTTTGAAACTAATTTTTTAATACAGGTCATTACTTCTATTTGATTTTTTAAATCTAAGTCACTCGTTGGTTCATCCATTAAAAATAAATTAGGATCTTGTGCAATTGCTTTAGCAATAATTACCCTTTGTCTTTCCCCTCCCGATAATTGATTAAATCTTCTAAATGCAAAATCTTCAAGATTCAAAAATTTCAACGTCTTACTAACTTTATCTCGATCTTCGTTACTTATTCTCCAACTAATGTGGGGTCGTCTTCCTAAAAGTACAACGTCAAAAACTTCCATTGAGAAACTTGTTAATACAGACTGAGGAACATATGAAATCCTTTTTGCCAACTCAACTAAATTAAGATTAGAAATATCAGTAGATTGAAGTTTGATATTTCCAGAATCAGGTTTTAATATTTTATTAATACATTTCAGTAAGGTAGACTTCCCAGCACCATTTATCCCCAGGATAGCTATTAATTGATTATTAGGAATTGAAATATTAACATCTTCCAAAACGTGATTATTTTTCCAACTAAAGTTCAAATCCTCAATTTCAATAACCTCTCTTAATTTGCGGGGGGGACTCATTAAAAACCACTCCTATTTCTTAACAATAAATACATGAAAAATGGCCCTCCAAGTATAGATAACATAATTCCTACTGGAATAATAATTGGAGCAAATAGTGTGCGACCAAGCGTATCCGCTAATAACATTAACAGTGCCCCGAAAACAGCAGAACAGGGAATCAATTTTCGATAGTCATTTCCTACAATTAACCGACTCATGTGTGGGGCGGCTAACCCCAGAAATCCAATCAATCCAGTAAATGCGATTACAATCGAAGTCATTAATGCCGAAAAAATCAAAATTTTTTTACGAGTAACTTTAGGGTCAACTCCCGTAGAAATTGCAAAATCATCTCCGCCTAATGAGAGAGTATTCAAATCCCATGCACGGATTAATGCGAATGGCATTAGTATTATTACAATAATCATAATTAATACAGCGTCCCATAATGTAGGTCTAGATAGACTTCCAAAAGACCAATGAGCGAGTTGAGAAAGTTGCGCATCTGTTGCGAAGTATTGCATCGTTGAAACTATAGCCCCCGCAATGAATGTTATTGCGATTCCAACTAGAATATAAGATTCCGCAGAAACAGATCTCAAATTTCCTAATTGTATTATAATTGCTACAACAATTAAAGAAAATAAAAAAGCATTTACAATAATAGCGAGAGAATCTGAATAAAATAGGATAAATTCTATTGGTGGCCAATATAAAATTCCTGGAAACAATCCAAAGAAACTAAACAAATATGCTAACTCTCCAGAAATAGAGAACCCGATTACGATAGCTAATGCGGCACCTAATGCGGCACCAGAAGCAACCCCTAAAGTTAGTGGAGAAACTAATGGGTTGCCAAGACAACCTTGCATCAAAGCGCCTGCTGTTGCTAAAGCAATACCCCCAACTATTGCCATTAAAATCCTAGGAAAACGTAACTTCCAAATTATATCAGATTGAAGTGTAGTAGCCTCTTCAAGACTCAAAACAATTTTTAATGTAGTTAAAAAATCTAAATTAGTTGAAGAACCCATACCCAAAGCAAAAATAGCTAACAAAAAAGTAGAAACAGTTAATATAAAAATTAATAAAATTTGTATTTTTGAATTTTGAATATGTTGATTAGAAATATTATCCATAATATCAAAACCTTATGAATAGCAAACAAATTTACCCTTTTTTTCTATTTTATGATATTTTTCAAAAAAATCCTCAATATATATATTTGAATCTATATCTGTAAATAATTCAGGATGCAAAACTTTTGCTAATGTAGGTAATCCATGAATCATCATTGGCCCAGCAAATTCTCCAGACATGATTATCATTCTATTATTATTTACAGCATCCATATTATCGAAACCAGCCCTATCTCTAATAAAATCCATATGAGTTCCACACATATCATCCTCATCAAAAGCATTAAACCCAATATCAAAAGTTATGCCATCAAACATTAAAACATCAGGATTTTGATCTAATATTGCCTCCATATCAACGTGAGTAGTGTGGCCTGGCAAGTCTTTAAAAACATTAATTCCGCCCGCTTTTTCAATAATATCAGTCCATTGAGATGTACCAGTAAGTACAACAGGATCTCTAGTTAATGATGCATGATGTTCCATTACAACAGTCGGTCTTTCATCTTCTGAAATATTAGAAGTCCTCTCTAAAATCTCATTTTCAATTGCATCAAAATCATCGAATAAAATTTGTTTTTCCTCCTGTTTATTAAACAAGTCGGCAATTACCCCAATTTCTGCCCTCAAAGAATCATATTTGTAAAAGTCAAGTGCTAGAACCCTAATACCTACAGGCTCCAATTTATTTTTAATAGCGTTTGTATCAACCATTCCATTAGTTGCAAAAACAATGTAAACTTCAGGCCGACAGTCAAGCAGCGCTTCGAAATCAATTTCAGAATGGGCCGATTGTTGAATAATATGTGTATCAGCAAGTTCCGGCCAAAGTTCCTCATCATAAAAATCACCAGAAATACCAACAATTACTGATGAATTGACGTTCAACATTCTCATTACGCTTGCTGCATAAGTATTTGTTATGGCAATTCTTGAAGGAGATTCCTCAAAATAATGGTAAACACCAAGTGAATCCGTTACACCAATCCCTCCATCCACATTTTCATTTGAATCAACCGACTCCATAGATTGTAAACACCCAGGTGAAAAAATTAATAGAATAATTAGAATCACAAACAATTTATTTAAATTAGCCAAGGGCAATAGTCTGGATAACATATTATTCATTTATATTCCACCTTCTTTTGAAAACTATAGCAAGTGAAATCACTAAAACAGTTGAAGGTATACCAATTGCAGGAACCTCACGACTCTCCTCTTCGACTACAAGGATGTCTTCTACAGTTACAAAAATTGAAGGCGAAAGAGATGAAACCTTTCCATTAAGTAGAGACGCTTGTAATCGAATCCGATTTTGACCCAAATCAAATGAATTTATTTCAGTATGATTATCAGTCCCATTATAAAATTCGACAATTTCTCCTTCCGAATTCTCTACTATAACAGAATACCAAGCAACATTTTCAATATTTTCCCAAGACAATGTAACAACTTCATTTTTAATTATAGTTTCAGAGGAAGCAGAGATCACAGGAGGCTCTAAAATAAAATAAATATTCAAAAATAGCGAATCTCCTTCAACAATTTGGCCAGAATTCATTATTGCATTCAATTGGAATAAATATTCTCCATCCTCTTTATTTTCAATATTTAATGATGTTTCATTCCCTTCATAAATAAGAACATTATTTTCAAAAAGTTGGTAAGATGACGCCCCCTGAAAAGCAGCCCATTGTACAACAAAATCATCATCACTAATATTTCCTTCTTCTGTGATAAATTGTGGCGTCATCGGAACATCAAACGATGTGAGCTCGAAAATAACGGAATCACTATGAGACCCAGGCAACCTATCTATTTTTTTAATCCAATTTCTCACACTTTCATTATACCACAATTCCCAAGACACAATTCCATCATTTATATCCGTAATTTTATAATAGGTAGTTGAGAAAATTCCCGCAGGAGTCTCAATCATTACATTTTCTGTAATTGATATAATATTCGAAGTATCATCATATCCATTTGGATGCCCAGGAACTCCAATTATATTTGTTCGATTAAAATGTAATGAAGCCCCATCGTTTGCATCAAATAGATTTACTTCTTGATCATCTTCCATAAGTTCCCAACCTAGTATACCTTCTTGATAGTAAGAAGAAGATGAAGGCGCGTCTGTCCAATATGTTTTGATATCTAATAGATTGTTTGCATCAACCCAACGATAAGCCTTTTCTCCTTCTTCATAATCTTCATCAGAAACTCTGACCAAAAATGTCTCACGTTCTTGTCCGAATGCATCAGTAATAGTTTCTGAACCTATAGCCGTGTAAGTTTTGTTTTGATGGAATTCCGGTGTATGAACAAGAGAATAATCCCAACTCATTCCAATTGACCATAAATCCTCTCTGGATTGTTCAGGTATCACAATCAACAACAAGGGCTGTGAATTAATTACAGTGCCATTATTATTTGTAGCCTCAATTTGAAATTCAAAGGTACCAGCCTCTTGAGGAAAGAACATAAATGAATTAGCAGCACCTTTGTAAGCAATATCATCATTCATGTATAATGAGAAGAAATCTGTATAAGCTCCTCCCAACCACTCAATTATAAATGGAGAATTAGAAGGGATTGTTTGAATAGAAGTAACAAATGTAACATTTTCAGGTAAATTAACTTCAAGAGTAGAAGTTATATTCATCCACCCGACTCCCTCGTTTACTATTTCATTAAAAGGCTCAACAAGATCTATATCTTCCAATTTAAATGAAAAATTTTGGGTTGAATTAATATCTAAATTTTGAAATAGGAAAAATCCATCTGAATTTGTAATTACACTATTGCTACCATTGCTGACCACAACATCAGGAATTGGAAAACCTAAAGGATCAATAACATATCCATATTTACTATTTTTCCCAAAATAAAAATCAAAATCATTTAAATCCGGGGCACTAGACGAACCAGCTTCTAACTTAAAATGTAAATTTTGGACAGATAAAAAAGGATCTTCAAAGGTGGTTTGAATGGTATAATATTCACCAATTTCCAATAAATCAAATTCTACCCTACCGTCATCTGGAATTTGAATTTCATTATTTTCCAAAATTTTAATTGAAGTTGAAGAAGAGCTCGAAACAGGGCTTCCATTTCCATTAAAAATCTCCGCAGTAATCCAATTCATCCCTTCATACCAATCTAATACCATATCTTCCGAAAAGAACATTTTTCTATAAACTACAGAGTGTCCATCATTCATGAAATAAGCACGGACAGTGTGTTCCCCTGGACTTATTCCTGAAAATGTATAACTTCCATTTTCTGACCAAACCGATGTCATTGAATCAACTTTAATTGATGTCTCATTGGCTAAATCTCCGTCATATGTAAATACAAATCCTGACAATGTGAAAGTTTCTTCTTCCTCAGCCGAAACATTTAATGGAGCTAAAATAACAGAAGTAAGAAGCAAAACCGACAAAATTTTAGCCTTCATGAACATTCGAATAGCAACTAATATTTAGGTCCACCTAAAAAAAATTTAATGGAAATTATCAGAAATATATTTTTTAATTAATTTTACAATAACATACAACATATTACATACCCCTTGACAGGCAATCCAAATATCATATGGCTATAACTAGCGAAGACATCCATGTCGTAGATCTTGATCGTTCAAGACTAAGTCAAGTTTTTTGGTTTTTTTCTGGATTCATCATTATGAGTATCGGTTTGGTAGGAATTATTGTCCCAGGGTTACCCACTACACCTCTAATGATTCTTGCAGCAGCATGTTACGCTAGATCTAGCCAAAAATTTTATGATTGGATTATCAATAACAAAATGTTTGGACATCATGTTAAGAATTATAGAGAGGGAAAAGGAATCCCCCGGAAAAGTAAACCAATAATTTTGGGAACGATGTGGGTCTTTGTTTTATTTGCAGTACTTGTTGCAATTCCTGATAGTGCGCCGCAAGTTTCTAAAATCACGACATTGGTTTTGGCTTTGATAGGAACAATTTTTATTCTTCGAATTCCTAATTTGTAGGTATTGGTTTCGAAAAAGCATTTTGTACAAGATTCCCTAATCCTTTAATCCAATTTGGATTATCATTTAGACAATTGACAACAGTTAATTCCTGCCCTCCATGTTTCAAGAAATGATCTCTAATTTCAATATCAAGCTCCTCTAAAGTTTCTAGTCCATCAGCAAGGAAAGCAGGCGATACAATCACAATATTTTTCTTTCCTTTTTCAGCCAACAGTTCTACCATTTCTGTTGTAGAAGGTTTTAACCATTTGGCTGGACCAAGTCGACTTTGATAACTAATTGACCAATCTCCTTCGCTTATTCCTAATGCACCAACTACACATAATGTTGTGAGCATACAATGGTGGGCATAACACATTGAATTGGCATCGACATCTAATGTACAGCAATTATTCACTTTTTGACAATGTTTTCCGCTTGAGTCTGAACGTTTTACATGAGAAATAGGAAGTCCATGATATGAGAATAGTAGATGCGCTCCTTTAATTAAATGGGGTTTAATAGATTGAGCCAATGGTTCAATAAATGCGGGATTAGACGGGAAATGAGGTAATTCAATAATTGAAGGGGCCCAATTCATTTCTCTGAGTTGCTTATACGCCTGCTTTAATGAAGATTCTGTAGTTGCTTGAGCGTGATGTGGAAATAATGGCGCTAGTAATAATTCTTCAACACCCTTCTCCTTCAATTTCTCTAATCCAGAGCGTATACTTGGATTTCCATATCTCATCCCCACTTCACATTCCACATTGTCTAAACTTAATTCTAACGCATCAGCCATTCTTTGAGTATATACTCGAAGAGGCGACCCCTCTTCCATCCAAATACTCCGATATCGGGGTGCAATTTTTTTGGGACGTGTGCGAAGAATAATTCCACGAACTAAGAGGTGTCGAAGCGGCGCAGGAATATCAATAACATCGGGATCAAGTAAAAATTCTTTAAGATACGATTTTACAGATTTTACAGTTGGTTCATCAGGAGTACCAATATTCATCAGTAGAACTCCTTGAACTCCCATGTTCAATTTAAATGAACTTAGGTTGTAATAATTTGCCTTTAAAATATATACAAATTAGAAATAATGTATTCCAAAAGGATAAGAAATATCTTTTGTACCCAAGAACATGTCTAGGGTAGTAATAGGAATAGTTCTAATATTTTTATTTCAGATTATTTCTTCTCTAATTATTTATGATAAAGAGTTGACAGTATCTGAAGTACCCGTATTTAATTCAAATAATTTAGATTGTAACAACTCCCTTACAACACCACAAAATGAGATACATGTAGATAATCAGTTAGGAAA
>MDSV01167185.1_pt1 | contig 10279 bp, 10 predicted proteins | sample 810851 | NCBI WGS metagenome assembly MDSV01 (sample SAMN05326640, study PRJNA326480) | marine metagenome | isolation source: seawater | place: Atlantic Ocean: North East | collected 2012
CCGCCATATGTATCAACTATAATTTTTCTTCCTGTTAATCCACAATCTCCATCTGGTCCACCAATAACAAAGTTTCCTGTTGGGTTAACATAAAACTCATCTTCATTAAAACCTTCCATAAAATTATTAGGTATTGAGTTTAACATATAAGGTCTAAGCAAATCTCTTACTTTTGCTTGATCAACATCAGCTGAATGTTGTGAAGATATTACAACAGATTTTACTTTTTTTGGTTTTCCATTTTCATATTCAAAAGTAACCTGACTTTTAGAGTCTGGTTCAATATTTCTTAATTTTCCTGATTTTCTATCTTCAGCCATTAATCTTAAAATTTTATGGGAGTAATAAATTGGTGCTGGCATTAATTCATCTGTCTCATTGCAGGCAAACCCAAACATAATTCCTTGATCGCCAGCTCCCTCATCTTTATTGCCTGATGAGTCTACGCCCATTGCGATATCAGCTGATTGAGAGTGTAAGTGACTTTCTATTTTTGTAGCTTCTTTCCAGGTAAAACCATCCTGGTCATAACCAATATCTTTAATACAATTTCTCACTTTTTGAATTAATTCATCTTTTTTAATCTCGGGACCTCTGACTTCACCAGCTAGAACAACTTTATTTGTTGTTGTTAATGTTTCACAAGCAACTCTTGAAAAAGGATCTTTTGAAAGATAACTATCAACCACCATATCAGAAATTCTGTCCGATACTTTATCAGGGTGTCCCTCAGAAACAGACTCACTTGTAAAAAGATAATTTTTTAAATTGCTCATTAAGAAATTCTATTAAATGAAAATATCAAAAAAATATATAATAAAATGATAATTAAAAACATTTTATTACCATATTTTGAAAACAATGTTTCATTAAAAACTCTAGTTTCATAAAAATCTATATAACCAGATTGGCCAAATGCAATTTTCTTTTCTATATTTCCTGTAGGATTAATTATTGCAGAAATTCCATTATTAGACGATCTTATTAAATATTTTCCACTTTCTATAGACCTAAATATACTATGTGTAAAATGTTGATGAGGCCCAATAGAGTTACCAAACCATCCATCCTCTGAAATATTTATTATAAGATCAAACTCTGAGTCACTAAAAATATTTCCTGAGTAAATAATCTCATAACAAATCAAAGGTAAAATTTTTATATTAAATTCATTTTTACTGATTAAAATAATCTCTCTTTTTTCCCCACTACTAAAAGATTGATAATTGTTAGTTAGTGATTTTAAGCCCATTTTTCCCAAAATTTTTTCAAAAGGTAAAAATTCTCCAAAAGGAACAAGTTTTACTTTTTTATAGTCTGTTAAAAGGTTTAACTTATGGTCATAGATAGAAAAAGTATTATAAAATTTACCTTTAATTTTATCTTCTTGAAAACTATTAACGCCGAAAGCTAATAAATGATTTTTGCCAAATTTTTCATTAAATAAAAATTCAAATTCTTTGATCTCTGATTGATCAATATTAGGTACTATTCCTTCAGGCCATAAAAAGATTGTTTTAGTATTCAGATCGGGCTGACTAATTTCTATTAATTCATTAATTACAGACTTGGTATCTGTTTTTCCAAAAAATCTATTTAAATTTATTTTTGAGCCTACGGCTCTAATTATAAAATCATTTTTAATAATATTTGATGACTCAAATGATTTAATCTTTAATGAACCTACATAATATAAAACGATTGATGAAATTAAAAAAAAGATACATACCAAAAGTTCTTTTCTATTTTCTTTTAAAATGAAAATTGCAGGGCTTGTAAAAAACGATATGCATAGAATATTAAAACCATAAGTGCCTATTGAAGATATTATTTGTAAAATTTCTAAATTTTCAGAAAAACTAAATGCAATTAGATTCCATGGAAACCCAGTTAAAATATTACCTCTCAGAAACTCAATTAAACCAAATGAAAATGAAAATAAAAATAAGTTACTCAAAGGTTTATTTACATTAATACGAAAAAAAAAGTATGTAGCTAAACCATAGAAGACTGCAAGAAATGAAGGAATTAAAAATAGAGCTAAAGGTATTAGAAAATTAAAATTCTCATCAAAAGTTAATGAAATTGTAATCCAATATAAGTTAGTTAAAAAATATCCTAAACCAAAAAACCAACCATACAAAAAGGAGTTCTTAAAATTAGATAGTTTTTTTTTTTTATAAATAAAAATAAAAAATAAACTTAAAGTGGCAAAATTTATAATTAAATAATTATACGGTGGTAAACTAAGAGAAGTAAAGGCACCAAGAATTATTAAAAATATAAATTCTAAATAAGTTTTTTTTTTCAATTTAATTAATTTTTTTAATTACTGACTTATAAATTTTGTTTTCTTCTTTAAGCATTTTTCTATAGTCACTAAGTTTTATATGATCGAAACCTAATAAATGTAAAAAGCCATGAATAAATGTTTTAACCACTTTATTTTTAAATAGGTCAATTGTTTGATCTTTAGGCTTATTCATAAAATTATAACTAATTATAATATCTCCTAAATATAATTTTTTTTTTATTTTAATTTTACTTTCAGCTGGAAAAGATAATATATCAGTTGGCTTATTCTTATTACGAAATTTTTTATTTAAAATTTTTATTTTTTTATTATTTGATAATAACAATGTTAGTGACAGCCTCTTATTTAAAAAACCATATTTTTTTGGAAAAGATTTACAAATAGATCTAAAAAAAAAATCTTTATTCTTAATTTTTTTTGACCAATTTTTCTCTTCAGATACAATTTCTACACTAATCATTATGATTGCTATAGGCTTTAACAATCTTAGAAACTAGCGGGTGTCTAACCACATCAGAATGATCAAAATCAACAACTGAAATTTCACTCAGATGAGATAATAACTTTTTAGATTTTTCAAGACCAGACATATTTTTATTTGGTAAATCTATTTGCGAAGGATCTCCATTCACAACTATTTTCGAATTTTCTCCAATTCTTGTGAGAAACATCTTTATTTGAGTTTCGGATGCATTTTGTGCTTCATCTAAAATAGCAAATGAATTTTTTAGAGTTCTTCCACGCATAAATGCTAAAGGTGCAATTTCAATATCACCAATTTCAATCATTCTTTGAATTTTTTCAAAATGAAATAAATCATATAAGGAGTCGTAAAGGGGCCTTAGATATGGATCAACTTTTTCTTTCATATCACCTGGTAAAAATCCTAATCTTTCTCCAGCTTCAACTGCTGGCCTAGACAAAATTATTCTTTCTATCTTTTTTTCAAGCAACATTGTTAAGCCAACTGCTACAGCTAAAAATGTTTTTCCTGTTCCTGCTGGTCCTGCTGAGATAACGATGTCACTTTGTCTAAGTGCTCTTACATATTTTTTTTGTTTTTCTGACCTTGGAATTATTGATTTTTTTGGAGTCTTAATAATGTCAGTAACATTTTGATTTTTTACTTTTTCATTAATCATAAATTTATCGATAGAGGATAATATGTCTTTATTTTCTATATTTCCATTATTAATAAATTGATTAGCTAAAAACTGTATTGCATTTTTTACAATTTCATTTTTTTCAGGTGTCGATTTAATTAAAATAGAGTTTCCTCTTGAATATAAATTTGAGTCTGTAATTTTTTCTAGTTCTTTAAGATTTTTGTTAAATTCTCCAACAACACCTATTAATAAGTCATTATCATGAAAAATCACACTTAAAGTGTTATTGTCTGAATATACAAAGTTTAATTTGTTATCAAAATTTTTTTTTTTAATTATTTTCAAATTTTTAAGCCACCTTTTTACTTGATTGCTCTACTACTTCCCCAAATAAAGTGTTTTGATTACTACTTTGAACTTTAACTTTCACAACTTTTCCAATTAAATCATCATTACCATTAAATAAAACTGATGTCATGTGTTCAGATCTGCCAAAAAGTTTAGACTTATCGTCTGTCCTATTTTCTACCAAAACATCTATTTTTGTATTTTGTAATAATTTATTCATCTTTACTTGATTTCTAAAAAGTTTTTGTTGAATAATTTCCAATCTTTCTCTTGATTTTTTTTTATCTACTTCGGGCAACTCTGAGGCTACTGTTCCTGGTCTTGGGCTAAAAATAAAAGAAAATGAATTAATAAATTTTACCTCATCAATAAGTTTAATAGTTTCTTCAAAATCATTATCTTCTTCACCCGGATAAGCGATAATAAAATCACTAGAAAACTGAATATTTGAATTAATTTTTTTCAATCTATTAAATATTTCTAAATAATCTTTTACTAAATGTTTTCTATTCATCAAGTCTAGGATTTTATCTGAACCACTTTGAACAGGTAAATGAACTAAAGGCATTAATTTTTTTGAATTTTTATAAACATCAATTAGATCATCCGTCATATCTTTTGGATGAGATGTTGTGTAACGAATACGCTTAAGGCCTGAAAGTTTTTCAAGTTGTAAAATTAAATTAGACAATAGATATCCATTAAAATTATAAGCATTTACATTTTGACCTAATAGAATGATTTCTTTTGATCCATTTTCAACTAATTGCTTAGCTTCTTTGATTATTTGATTAAAAGGTCTAGAATATTCAGGCCCTCTTGTATATGGAACTACACAAAAGTGGCAAAACTTATCGCAGCCCTCTTGAATTGTTAAAAATGAAGAAATTTTTTTTGTTTGATTTTTAATTTTACTTAAATATTCAAATTTACTGATTGCATCAAATTCTGTCTGTTCTTGTTTTTTTTTTTTATTTCGATAATTAAGAATTGAATCATTAATTTTATGATAAGCCTGAGGTCCTAATATTAGATCAATATAGGGTTCTCTTTTTAACATCTCTTCATGTTCTGCTTGAGCAACACAACCTGCTACAATTACCAAAGGTTTATTTTTTGACCTAAAGATTTTTTTAACTCTACCGACTTCATGATAAACTTTTTCTTTTGCTTTATCTCTTATGTGACAAGTATTTAATAAATAACAATTAGCATCTTCATAATTATTTGTTTTTTTGTATCCAATTTTTCTTACAGTATCATATATTCGATTAGAGTCGTACTCATTCATTTGACAACCAAAAGTTTTGATGAAAATCTTTTGATTCATTTTATTTTTTTAATTTTTTAATACCGTAAAGTTCTAGTTTATGATCTACTAGAGTATATCCATATTTTTCTGCAACTTTTTTTTGTAATTTTTCAATCTCTTCATCAACAAATTCAATTATTTCTCCAGACTTTACATCAATTAAATGATCATGATGACCTTCATTCAATTCTTCATATCTTGCTTTACCACCCTTAAATTCATGTTTTGCTAAAATTCCAGACTCTTCAAATAATTTTACAGTACGGTATACAGTTGCGATGCTAATTTTAGAGTCAATTTTTGAAACACGTTCATAAAGTTCGTCTACATCTGGGTGGTCAGAAGCCTCTGACATTACTTTTGCAATTATTCTCCTTTGATCTGTTAATTTTACCCCTTTTGATAAACATTTTTCTTCAATTGTTTCTGACATAATTAATTTTAACTTATATAAATAGGATTAATCAAATTTTTTTTTATCTTTAATTTGTTGCAAAGATTAGGGATATTTTCATATTTTTCCTCATGTTTATTATCAAAATCATCAAAACTGAAACAATAGTAATCTATCTTTTTTGCAACATGAACCGCTTTTACGACTGCCAGGGAATTTCTGATACCAGCAAAACTACCTGGACCACGATTTATATATATATTTGAAATTTCACTTATTTTTAAACTATATTTTTTTAAAAAATCGCTTATTAAAATAGTTAATTTTTCATAATTAGTTTTACTATTTTCATGACTGACATTATAAATATTTTTATTCTTAATGAGCATTAAAAATATTTTTTCATTTGTGGCATCAATAATCAAATTAATCATAATAATATATTTTATAAGTTTTAACTCTAAAGCAGATGATAATAATATCAAACAATATTCAGCTGATGAGGGCGTTTTGTCAATTATGTATCATAGATTTGATGAAAATAAATATCCCTCAACCAATGTTCAAAAGAAAATTTTTTTAGAACATATTCAATTGATTAGAGATTTAAAATATGAATTTATTCATCCTAAAGATTTTGAAGATAATTTTCATATTCAAAAAAAACAAAAAAAAATACTTTTAACAATTGACGATGGTTTTCAGTCTTTTTATAAAATAGCGTGGCCTTATTTAAAAAAAAATAAAATTCCTTTCATTTTATTTGTTTCAACTAAACCTGTGGGTAACAAAGGTTATATGACTTGGGATCAAATAAAGGAAATTGAAAAAGAAAGCTTTGCTGTTATTGGACATCATTCTCATACTCATGAGTACCTTATTGAAAAAAGTAACAAAGAATTTATAAGCGATATTGAAACAGCAAATTCTATATTTGAAGACAAACTTGGATATATTCCAAATTTATTTTCTTACCCTTTTGGTGAATATTCTGAATTTATGAGAAATTATATTTCTAATAATTTTACATTTGCTTTTGGACAGCACTCTGGGGTGATTGATGTAAATAAAGAAAAATTTCAATTACCTAGATTTCCAATAAATGAAAAATATGGTGAAATGAAAAGATTCAAATCAATAATAAAAACTTATCCTTTAGAGTATAAAATTTTATTACCAAAAGAAAAGAAAATTACTAAATTAAATAATCCTCCAATATTTTCTGTAGAATTTTTTGAAGATCAAAAAAATATTAAAAATATTAGTTGCTATTCTAATGAGGGTAATGAATGGGAAAAATCCAATATTAAATTTAATAATAACACTTTAAGTATTAAATTTAGAGAAGCTTTTCTTCCAAGAAGAGGTAGAATTAACTGCTCATTAAATGATGGTAGTAAATGGAGATGGTTTGGTACACAATTTATTATCACTAATAACTAAATTAAACTCTCTAATTCAAGACTTGTAGGTAAAAGCTTTGCATTATCAAAATCTTTTAGATTATTCTGATCAATAATTTTCTGTAAAATTTTAACATATTCTTGGCCTGTCTCAGCATACTCATCTAAATACTGTGATAGAATAATACTATCTAGTGGTTTACCTTCATCTCTTAATTGTGCCCTTATCAATCTAAACTCCTTATAACTTTTATGCGTATTTAAATTTCTTTGATAGGCTCGAACAGATGCTTGTAAGACATTAAATTTCATGACCTTATGTCCTTCATTTTCCTCAGCATCTTTTGGTTTCAAACCATCTCCAGACCATGTCCACTGACCAAAAAGTGCATTGCCTTCCTGAGCAAATCTTGACGTCCCCCAGCCTGTTTCTTTTGCAGCTTGTGCAAGTGCCAATGAGACAGGTACCTCATCCATTCTTACTTTTAGAGTGAATAGATCTTTTGATGGAATACCATATTGTTTATATTTTTTGTCTAGCCATTTTTTTTCTAGGGCTGTGTTTTTACTTTTGTTTATTATGCTAAAAAGTCTTTTTCTATCTAATCGGATATTGTTATTTTCCTGAAGAATTAAAGGTAAGACAATTTGGATAAAAAATTCTTTTCTCTTTTTTGTATTTTCTATCATTTTTATTTCACGGGGAAATGAGTCTAGCGCCACAGGTTTTACTAATTTATTTTTTCTAATATCATCAAGCTTATAACCTGTGTCTTCGTAAAGTTGTATTATTGTTGAGGCATCTAATCTTATAGCATCAGTTTCTTTTTCATTTAAACTATAAATGTCAACCAACAAGTCTCTTTCATCAAATATTTCATCTTCTTCTAAAGATCCATTTTTTTTCTTATCAAGTGTATATGCTAAAATTGATTTTGAATTATTTCTAAACTCTTTAGTATTTAAGATACTTTCATTCGTAAAATTAACTATTAAAGGTAGTGAATAAAAAACAAATATAACTAAAACACTACTTAACAGTGTTCTTGCCACTGAACCTAAATTATTATTGTCAATAGTTTGTAAAAATATATTTTTTTTTTTTCTAAAAATTTTTTTCATAATTAAATAGCTACAACCTCTTTAACTTCGGGCAAATAGTGACACAAAAGATTTTGAACACCTTGCTTGAGCGTCATTGTAGAGCTTGGACATCCAGAACAACTTCCTTGTAATTGAACCATTACAACACCATCTCTAAATTCTTTAAATTTAATATCACCACCATCCCTTGCTACTGCTGGTCTTATTTTCTGATCTAAAATTTTAATAATTTTTTTCTCAATTTCTCCAAGTTTCTCATCTACTTCAAAAGGGTTATTATCTATTACAAATTCTTTACCACTAGAATAGAAATCATTAATTAGTGAAATTACGATATGCTTGATTTCATCCCATGATGTATCGTCATATTTATTAACTGAAATAAAGTCTTTACTCAAAAAAATTCCTTCAATACCATTAACAGACATTAAATTTCTTATTAATTCATTTTTTACGTCATCTTTTTTTGTAATTTCAAAAGAGCCATTATTAGAGACTGTTTTTCCAGGCAAAAACTTTAGTGAATTAGGATTTGGTGTATTTTCAGTTTGAACGAACATAACTACTATATAGTCAATTATTGTAAAATTTAAACTTGTTTAAAAAAAATTTAACTAAAAACCTATAATATCATGCATTTTTTTTAATTTTTTTGAAGCAAAATCATTAGCTTTTTCTTGGCCATTTATAAGAATTTTATCTAGATAATCTTTTTCACGAATAAGTTTTTTAATCTTATCTGAAATTGGATTTATTTTTTCAACTAAGACTTGGGATAATTTTTCTTTAAATTCTGAAAAATTTTTTCCACTTAGTTCTTTTATTGATTGATCTAATGTTAGATTGGTCAAACTTGAATATATGCCTAGAAGATTTTTTGCCTCAGGTCTTGTTTTTAATTCATCTGAACTGGATGGTAATGGTAATGGATCAGTTTTTGCTTTTTTTATTTTATTGATAATTGAATTTTCATCGTCTGTTAAATTTATTCTACTTAAGTCAGAAAGTTCAGACTTACTCATTTTTTTTTTTCCATCTTTTAAACTCATAATCCTTGAAAATTCTTTTTGAATTAATGGTTCAGGAACTTTTAGAAAATCATCTACAACATAATCATTATTAAATTTTTGAGCTATATCCCTACAAAGTTCTAAATGTTGTTTCTGGTCCTCACCTACCGGAACATGAGTTGCATCATAAAGAAGTATATCAGCAGCCATCAATATAGGATACGAATAGAGTCCAATACTAGCTTTCTCTTTATCTTTTCCAGCCTTTTCTTTAAATTGTGTCATTCGATTCAACCATCCCATACGCGCCACACAACTTAACAGCCAAGCAGCCTCTGAATGTGCAGGAACAGCTGATTGCTTAAAAATAATACTTTTTTCTGGATTTATTCCACAAGCAACAAAGGTTGCTACTGTTTCTCTAATATTATCTCTTAATTCTTTTGAATCTTGTTTTACTGTAATAGCATGTAAATCTACTACACAAAATATACAATCATTTTTATCGTCATTATTTAATTCAACAAAATTTTTAATAGCTCCCAAATAGTTTCCTAAATGTAGGTTACCTGTTGGCTGTACACCTGAAAATATTTTTTTTTTCATTTTAATACTTTAATTTAATATCCTTTAATTTGAAAGCTTTGATGAAATAACACACAATTAAATAAAACAATAATCCTAAAATAACTGATAAAACTAAGTAGAAAGATTTAATCAAGTTACTAAATACCAATTCATTTTGAAAAAAGTTTAATAAGAAGTTAAAAAATAAACCCATAAAGATTGATGCAATAATTATTTTAATAGATTTCACAAAAAACATTTTGTTAAAATAAAATAATTTATGATTTTTTAAGAAAAAAAATAACAATATTGAATTAAACCAAGATGAAATGGATGTTGCTATAGGAATTATTATAAAACCTATTTCATTAAAATAATAAATACTAATAAAAATATTTAGTATTACTGAAATCAATGAAACATAAAATGGTGTTTTGGTATCATGATTTGCAAAAAAAAAACTTGAAAAGACTTTTATTAAAGCAAAAGCAGGTAAACCTAGAGCAAAATAATATAAAGCCAAACTTGAGTTGTTCACTGAAGTTTCATTAAAAGATCCATACCCAAATAAAGCTGAAACAATTTGTTCTGATCCAATAGTTAAAGCAATAGTGGCTGGCAGACTTAAAAATAAGCTTAATTCAAGAGCTTTATTTTGTATAATTAAAATCTTATTTTTTTTTTTTGATTGAACATATTTTGAAAGCTGTGGAAGAATAAC
>MDSV01218500.1_pt1 | contig 10279 bp, 11 predicted proteins | sample 810851 | NCBI WGS metagenome assembly MDSV01 (sample SAMN05326640, study PRJNA326480) | marine metagenome | isolation source: seawater | place: Atlantic Ocean: North East | collected 2012
GTTATTAATTCATTAAAGTATAGCTATAAAGATAATTTTTTAAAAAAAAATATTAAAAAATATAAAAAATTTTCTCATATTAGACTTATTGGAATGGGTGGTTCAATATTAGGAGCTGAAGCTATTTATAATTTTTTAAAAAAAAAAATAAAAAAAAAATTTACATTTGTTAATAACCTTAAACCAGAAATTAATACAGAAAATAAAAAAAAAATTTTAAATTTAATCATCTCTAAATCTGGTAACACTCTTGAAACTATTACCAATTCTAATATTTTGATTAAAAATAAAGATAAAAATATTTTTATTTTAGAAAAAAATAATAGTTATCTTAATATTTTAGCAAAAAAATTAAAGTCAGAAGTTATTGAACATAATAACTTTATTGGAGGAAGATATTCAGTTTTGTCAGAAGTAGGAATGTTGCCAGCGGAATTAATGGGTTTAAATCAAAAAAAATTTAGACAATTTAATGATTTAATAAAAAATAAAAAATTCATAAATAATTTACTGATTAATGTAAGTTATACAGTTAATTTAATAAAGAGAGGAAAATTTAATTCAATAATATTAAATTACGATGAAAAATCAGACAGTTTTTTTAAATGGTACCAGCAATTATTAGCAGAAAGTTTAGGAAAAAAGGCAAAAGGTATTTTGCCAATTGTTTCAACTATGCCGCAAGATAATCATAGTTTGATGCAACTTTATTTGGATGGACCAAAGAAAACATTTTTTACATTTTTTTATGTTTTTGACCAAAGTCATAAAATAAAAAATAAAAACTTACTTTCAAGTCATAGTTATCTTAAAAACAAAAGTATAAATAAAATTATATATTCTCAAAAACAAGCAACCGAAAGAGTTTTTCATGATAAAAAAATTCCTTTTAGAAGCTTTGAAATATTTAAGAGATCTGAGCAATCTTTAGGCGAACTATTTTGTTTTTTTATTCTTGAAACAATATTACTTGGGCGTGCATTAAAAGTTAATCCATTTGATCAACCCGCTGTTGAGTTAATTAAAACAAAAACTAAGAAAATTTTAATTTAATTAAAAGTTCCAAAGATAATTTTAGATATACCATATGATCTTTCTATAAAAATTTTAAAATTTTTTGGAAATATATCTTTTTCTTTTTTATGTCTATGGATTATTAATATACCTTTATTATTTAACATATTTAAATGATCTATATTGTTAATTATTTCTAATAAATTTTTTTGTTTATAGGGTGGATCAATAAAAATAATATCATTTTTTTTTTTAAATAATCTAATGATTTTTTATCAAAAATATCTGTTTCAATAATAATTGTTTTTTTTTCATAACCTAAATTATGAATATTTTTTTTTAATATGGGCAATACTTTTGAATAATTTTCAAAAAAAGTTACTGATTTTGCATCCCTTGATAAGCATTCTAAGCCAAAAGATCCAATACCAGCAAATAGGTCCAAAACATTAGAATTTTTAATTTTTATATCAAATAAATTGGAGTGTTGAATTATATTAAATATAGATTCTTTTACTAAATCCTTTAAGGGTCTAGTGGATTTATCTTTTGGAGAAAGAATTTTTTTACCCTTTTTTTTACCACCTATTATTCTCATCAATCAATTACTTTATAACCGATATCTTTACGATAAAACCCGTTTTCCCAGTTAAGATCATTAATTAAATTAAATATTTTGCTTCTACTATTCTTAAAACTTTTTGATAAACAAACAAAATTTAGAACTCTTCCTCCATTAGAGTATATTTTATTATCAATTTGTTTAGTTCCTGCATGATACAAGTATTCATTTTCATTTAAATTTAATTTATCAATATTATTTATTAATAGATTATTCTCATATTTATCAGGATAACCTTTAGAGCAAATAACTATACACAAGCTTTTTTTATCGTACCAATCAATAATAGTATTTGATAAATTTTCTTCACAACATGATTTAATAATTTCAAATAGATCAGATTTTAATTTTGGTAAAATAGTTTGGCATTCAGGATCTCCCATTCTTACATTATATTCTATTAGATAGGGTTCATTTTCAACAATCATTAAACCTGCATAGAGGAAACCCTTGTAGTCACATTTAATATCCTGAAGTCCTTTAATTGTAGGATGAATTATTTTTTTTAATATTTTATTTTCTAATTCGTTATTGATTAATCTAGATGGAGAATAAGAGCCCATCCCTCCAGTATTTTTACCCTTGTCACCTTCTAAAGCTCTTTTGTGGTCTTGAGCAGTTTGAAAATTTTTTATAGATTTGCCATCACTAATTACAAAAAAACTCATCTCTTCACCTTTAAGAAATTCTTCAATTAATATATTTTTAGCTTCCCCAAATTTGCCTTCAAAAATTTCTTTAATAGCAATCTCTGCATCATTTTTATTTTCACATATATACACACCTTTTCCCGCTGCAAGCCCATCAGCCTTTACAACTAAAGGAAATTTAGATTTTAATAAAAAAGAGTTTGCGCTTTTAATATTTTCAAAAATACCAAATTTTGCTGTTGGAATATTATACTTTTCACATAATTTTTTTGTAAATATTTTAGATCCTTCCAATTGAGCTGCTGTTTTATTAGGACCAAAAATTTTAATATTTTCATTTTTAAAAAAATCTACAATACCATCTACCAATGGTTTTTCAGGTCCAACAATAACTAATTTTATTTCTTTTTCTAAAAAAAATTTTTTTAACTTTTCAAATTCATTGGTATTAATATTTATATTTTTAGCAATAGTTGAGGTTCCGGCATTGCCTGGAAAACAAAAAATTTCATTAATTTTTTTAGATTTTTTTAATGAATGGCATAGAGCGTGTTCTCTCCCGCCGTTTCCAATAATTCCAATATTCATATAATTAATATATAACTTATATATGAAAAATAAATTAGCGAAATTAGAATATTTGCCAAATAATTTTAAAGTTTTAGAACCTGGCGATCATGTTGTTTGTGCTGTATCGGGAAAAGAAATTAATCTTGATCAATTAACTTATTGGAATGTTGAATTACAGGAACCTTATTTTTCTTATAAAGAAGCTTTTTTAAGAAATGAATCTCTTTTAAAAAAAAAATGAATTATTTCCAACGATTGTGAGTCCAAATCCATTGCTCTGGGTTTTTTAAAATCATTGTTTCTAACCACTTGTTAAGATCTAAAGTAATCTCATTTATTGTTGCATTTTTATCATACTGAATAGGTTTATTTACTTCCATTTTAAAATAAAAATTGTTTATTCTTTCAATATAAATCGGAACTACTTTGCAATTATATTTTTTTATTAATTGTGCAGGTATTGTTGTAGTTAAAGCCTCCTCACCAAAAAAATTTGATTTAATTCCTTCACTCACTCTCTGATCGATCATTAGAGCAATTGAATAGTTTTTTTTAAAAAATTCAATTAATTCTCTAGTGCCACTTCTTCCTTTTTTAATTTGATTTTTACATATAAATTTTTTTCTAATTGTTTCCATTTTTTTATTAAGAAAAATATTATTTAAAGGTCTGTAAATTGCAGCTAAGTTTATGCCCGATTTTTCAATTTCCATAGCCATAAGTTCAAAATTGTTAAAATGACCTGATATGAAAATTACACTTTCCTTAGAATTTTTTAATTTATTTAATATTTCTTTTCCATCAACTTTTATAAATTTTTCATTTTTATCTTTTCTAAAATTTTTAATAAAAATATATTCAGCTAAAATTCTTCCATAATTTTTCCACATATTTTGAATAATTACTTTTATCTCACTTTCATTAATTTCTGGAATTGCTCTTTTGATATTATTTATAATATTTTTTTTAGATCTAAATAAAGGCCCAAAAAAACGCGTTACTGTAGACCCAAATCTTGATGCAAGTTTATAGCCTAATATTTTGAATAAAAAAAATAAAATAGAGATGAATATAAATTCAAAAAAATATTTAATCGTTTTCATAATTTTTTTACTAAATAATCTATAAATTCTTTTTCGTTTATAATTTCTAATTGGATTTTTAAAAAGTCTATTTCATTTGAGTTGATTTTACTAAGTCTATTATAGTCTTTTTCAGTAGTTATTATTTTACAATTATTTTTTTTTGCTTCCTCTTTGATTTTTTTAATATCTTCATTTGAAAAATTATAATGATCTGGAAAATTTATTTGTTTAGTAATTTTAAATTTATTTTTTTTTAGTGTATCTAAAAATGTTTCAGGATTTCCAATACCAGAAAATACTAAATAATTTTCATTTAGGTTAAATTTTTCTATGTTAATAGGAGAGTATAGTGTTTGAAATATATTTAAATTCGGCTTAATTTTAAATAGTACTTCTTTTATAGAGGCAACATCTTCTCCATTTCCATTAAGAAAAGCTGCGTCGTATTTTTTTATATTATTTATTTTTTCCCTTAGGGGACCAGAAGGTATTAAAAAACCATTACCTATCCATTTTTTAATATTAAAGCATACAAATGAAAGATCGTAACCGATTTTTGTATCTTGAATTCCATCATCCAATATAGCTACATCAACATTATCTTTAATAGCTATTTTAATTGCTTGTATTCTATTTTTTTCACAAATTAATTTTCCATTATTTTTTAGTAATATTTGTTCATCAATTTGTTCAAAGTATTTTTTTTTAATAAAGGCTGTTTTGTAATTTAGATTATTTAAAATAGTATTTATTTTTATACATAAAGGAGTTTTACCTGTGCCCCCAATATATATATTGCCAACACAAATAGTTTTAATTCTATCTATTTTTTTTTTATTTTTTTTTTTTAAAAAAATTTAAGAAAACTACAATCCAAGTTAAAGGTAGAAGAATGTATGAAAAGAGGTTTGGTTTTTTTTGATCCCAAAATTTAGGTTTTTTAATTAGCATTAATTTTTTAAGAAATAATTAATTTCATTTAAAGTATTATTAAGTATTTCTTTCCCCCTTTTTTTTAATTTATTTATTTTTTTATTAATATTAATTTTTTTATTAAATGATTTTTGTATTTCTATACTGAGTTGATTAACGTTATTAAATTTAATACTTAAATTATTTTTATTTAATAAATTGTATATTTCTTTGAAATTCTGAACATTTGGTCCATGAAGTATTTTACAGCCATATCTTACTGCTTCTAAAGGGTTTTGTCCGCCACGACTAATTAATGACCCTCCCAAAAATACTGTATTGCATATTTTAAAAAAAGACTTTGTTTCTCCATAGGAGTCAACAATATAAATATCAGTATCTTTTTTAATTTTTTCTTTAGAGCTATATGTTTGAACTTTTAAACCCATATTATTTATTTGTTCATAAATATATTTTGTTCTTTGGATATGCCTTGGTATTATTATTGTTAATAGATTTTTATATTTTTTTTTTTAGTTTTTTGTGCGCTATAGCGCAAAATTCTTCTTCATTATAATGAGTGCTTGAGGCACACCATATCTTCCTAGAACTAAAATTTTTTAATATGTTTTTACTTAAATTTTCTTTTTTTTGCATTGTACTTTCAATAAATTTCAAATTTCCTAAAATTTTAATATTTTTAACTCCTAGGGATTTTAAGTACTTTTTTGTTTCATTATTTTGAGGATAGCAAAAATCAAAACTATCAAATATATCTTTTGAAAAAAATGAAATTAAACTCCATTTCTTAAAAGTTTTTTTTGTAATTCTTGCATTTAATAGCATCAAAGGTATAGATTTTTTTTTTATATTTAAAAGCATATTTGGCCAAATTTCTGATTCTAAAAAAATAGCTGCTGATGGTTTCCAATAATTAATAAATTTTTTTGTAAAAAAATTTGAGTCTATAGGAAAAAATTGATGAACAGTTTTTTTTAACTTAAATTTTGATAAAATTCTTGATGAACTTAAAGTTGAAGATGTAATTAAAATTTTATTAATTGATTTATTTTTTTCTAACTTTTCAACCAAAGGAATAATGCTTAAAATTTCACCAACGCTAGATCCATGAAACCATAATAGCTTTCCACTTCCCCTTGTTTTAGAAAAATAGCAAAATTTTTCTTTAAATCTATATTTGTGTTCTTTATTTTTTATAATTCTAAATAAAATTATAATAGGAGAAATTATTATTATTAAGTTTATTGTTATTCTATATATATAAAGCATTAATCTTTTCGAATTTGCTTATCATAAAAATTTTTATAAATATCAGAATTTGATATTAATTCTTCATGTTTGCCCTGATCAATTACATTTCCATTATTAATTACATAAATTTTATCTGAACTTAATATTGTTGAAAGTCTATGAGCTATTACTAATGTAGTTCTATCTTTTATTAAAAGATTTATTGCTTTTTGAATTTTACTCTCTGTTTCTGCATCCAGTGAAGAAGTAGCCTCATCTAAAAGAACTATATGACTTTTTTTTAGCATTGCTCTTGCAATAGATAATCTTTGCTTTTCTCCGCCAGAAAGCCTGACCCCATTTTCTCCAATTAAAGTGTCATATTTATTTGGTAACTTTTCAATAAACTCATCTGCAAATGATAATTTTGCCGCTTCAATTATTTCATTTTCATTCGCTTCTAAGTTGGCGTAAGCTATATTATTTCTAATTGTATCATCAAATAAAGTAGTATCTTGACTAACAAGGGATATATTTTTTCTTAAAGAGTTAATTTTTGATTTATAAATTGATTTTTCATCAATTAAAATATCTCCAGAAATACTGTCATAAAATCTTGGAATTAAATTTAATATTGTTGATTTTCCTGCTCCACTAAGCCCAACTAAGGATGTCATTTTTCCACCTTCTATTCTCAGGTTTATAGAATTTAAAATATTATTTTCTTTATTATCATATTTGAAGTTGACATTTTTAAATACAATAGTTCCTTCAGTTAATTGGAGGTTTTGGTCTTCATCCTTATCTGTAATTTTTGTTTTATTATCTACAACAGGTAAAATTCTTTTTGCAGCCGCTATACCTTGTCCAATTCCAATATTTAATGTTGCTAGAGATCTTACCGGTTGGTAAGCGAGCATCATTGCAGCTAAAAATGAAAAAAAATTATTTATATCAATTTCATTATTTAATATAAGTTTTCCTGAATAAAATATTAAAATTGCTATCATAATACCCGTTAAGGTTTCCATTATTGGTGTCGCTCTTACAAAAACAATTCCAATTTTTTTAGATTTTTCTTTAAGTTCATTTATATATTTTTCCGCTCTTGAGTTTTCGTATTCTTCTCTTTGGAAAATTTTAATTAATTTATGATTTTTGAATATTTCTATAAGATATGTGGTTAATAACCCCGATTTTTCTGTCGCTTCAGTTGTAACTTTACCCATTCTCTTTCCAAGAGTTCTGGCCATTGTTGATGCAAGAGGGATCATAATAATTGCTATTAATGAAAGCTTCCAATTTTGATAAAACATAACAGATAGCAATCCAATTAAAGTTAATCCATCTTTAAATAGATTTAACAAAGCATTTGTTAATAAATTAGTAATCATTCCTACATCAAAAGTTAAATTTGAAATATATTTTCCAGTGTGTTTGTTTTCAATAAATTGAGTATCGGCTTTAATGAAAGATTTTAGCATATCTCCTTGTAATATTTTTTTTACCTCTTCTCCAACGCCTATCATAGTTGTTTTGGCTAAATAAAGAGAAATTCCTTTAGTTGTAAAAGCAATGATTATCAACAAAGGTATTATTACAATTAAAGTTTGATCTTTTTCTATAAATAGTTTTTCAATAGCTGGATCTAGCAACCATGCTATTGAAGATGTACTTCCCGCAACAAGTATTGCAAAAAATGCTGCAATAAAAATTTTATTAATAAATTTTTTTGTATAATCATTGTAAAGTCTAATTAGTATTTGCTTGTTAGTCATTTTAAAAAAATTTTCCAATTAAAATATTAAAATAAATTAAAAGGCCTAAATAATTATTTCCTTTAAATATTTTTAAACAATTTTCAGAGTTTTTAATATTTAAAAATTTTATTTGATAAATAAATAAATGATATAATGGAAATAACAAAGATAAAAAAAATATATAGCTAAATTGCATGTTAATTCCAATTAATATGATTGATATAAAAAAAAGTGAGTAACATAATATTAAAAATTTTTTAGGATTTTTTTTAAATTTTATTGAGGTTGATTTTACTCCAATTATTTCATCATCTTTGATATCTTGAAATCCATATATAGTGTCGTAACCAAGTGTCCAAAATATGGCCCCAAAGTAAAACAAAATAGGGCTTAGGGTTATTTCATTATTTATTGATATCCAGGCTAAAATTAATCCATAATTAAAAGTTATTCCTAAAAAAAGTTGTGGCCAGTATGTGAATCTTTTCATTAAAGGATATGTAAATGCTAAAGGCATGGAAGCGATTGCTAATAAAATAGTTAAAAAATTAAAATTTATTAAGACTAGAAAAGCTAAAAAACATAAACTTACAGCGTATAACAAAGCTAGTTTTATTGAAATTTTTCCTGATGCAATTGGTCTATTTTTAGTTCTAGATACTTTTTGATCAAACTTTTTATCGGTAATATCATTTACAATACATCCGGCCGATCTCATTAAAACTGAACCTAAAAAAAAGTAAATTAAATATTTAAAATATGTGTTTGTTTGACTACTGAAATCATAAGCCAAAGTTAAACCCCAAACACATGGCCAAAATAGCAGCATATAACCCGTGGGTCTATTTAATCTAGTTAATTCAATAAATAAATTTAAATGTTTCATCACAATTTACTTGTAAATAACAAAGCCTAGATTCATAATCAAATTGATTCGTATGAATATAGATTACACTGTAACAGCATTAATGTTTCCCGCCATACCATTATTAATGAATATTTATAGTAATAGATTCCATTCACTAAGTAAATTAATTAGAGAATTACATGACGAGCATGTTTATGAAAACCATATTCCACCAGAATGGAAAAAGCAATTTATAAATCTTAGTGGAAGGATAACTCTTTTAAGATGGACGATTATGTTTGCGGCCTTTGGTTTTTTATTCAATTTGTTAACTGTTTTTGCTCTTTATTTGAATGAAATTATATTGGCAAGATTTATTTTTGGATCTTGCTGTCTTTCAATGATTATTTCTATTATTTTCTTTATAAGAGAAATACAGATATCAACTAATGCACTTAAGCTTCATATGTCGGATATGGATGTAAAATTAGATTAAGGAATAATTACGGCTGGACCTAAAATTTTTCTTCCTTCTAGATCTTTATGAGCTTGAGTAATTTCTTCTAATTTATATCTCTTAAATATTTTAATTTTAATTTTTCCTGAACTAATTTTTTCGAACAACATGTTTGAAGCTTCATTTAATTCTTGTCTAGTATTAAGATATTGTTGCATTGATGGTCTAACAAAATATAAACCTTTTGGTTGTAATGTTTTTGGAACATTAATATCTGATAAAGGTCCTGAGGCATTTCCAAAGGAAATCATCATTCCTCTAACAGAAAGACATTCAAGAGATTTATTTAACGTGTCTTTGCCAACTCCATCGTAAACTACGGGAACACCTTTTCCATCTGTAATCTCTAAAACTTTTTTCGCAAAATCTTCTTTATTATAATTTATGACATGATTATAACCATTCTCTTTAGCTATATTAATTTTTTCATCTGATCCAACCGTACCTATAACGGTACAGCCCAAACTTTTGGCCCATTGACCAAAAATCTGCCCCACACCTCCAGCTGCCGCATGAAATAATACTGTTTCACCAGATTTTACTGGATAAGTTTTATGTAAAAGATAAAAAGTAGTTAACCCTTTAGTCATTAATGTTGCGGCTATTTCAAGATCAATATTATTTGGAACTTTTACAATATTTTTAGTTGGATAGTTTCGATGTGTACAATAAGAACCTAAAGGAATACCCGCATAAGAAATTTTATCACCTATTTTAAAATCTTTAACATTTTCACCGACTTCAGTAATTATGCCTGCACCCTCTAAACCCAAACAAATAGGGAGTTTTAAAGGATATAAACCAGATCTGTGGTATGTATCAATATAATTAAGACCAATTGCCTTTTGCTCAATTGTTACTTCATCAGAACCTGGTTTACTCAAAGTTATATCTTTAATCTTTAATACTTCTGTGCCACCTGTTTTATTTATTTCAATAGCTTTCATAATTTATTTTACAAATGTACCATTATGATAATCTTGAACAGCTTGCAAGATCTCAGCTTTAGTATTCATAACAAATGGCCCACCTCTAGCAATTTCTTCATTTA
>MDSV01191588.1_pt1 | contig 10278 bp, 15 predicted proteins | sample 810851 | NCBI WGS metagenome assembly MDSV01 (sample SAMN05326640, study PRJNA326480) | marine metagenome | isolation source: seawater | place: Atlantic Ocean: North East | collected 2012
GAAAATATAATAAAAGATAAAAAATTTAATATTAAACTAATTCAGTTGGAATCTACAGAAAGTGTATATTCGGGCTTTGATGACGAATCGATAAGTTTCCTGCACTTGGATGCTAATCATAGTTTTGAATCAGTGTATCAAGACTTGGAAACGTACTATCCAAAGATGAAAAAGGGCGGAATGATATTATTCGACGATTGGCAGTGGAATCAGGTGCGCGAGGGTATAACAGAGTTTTTGAAAAATAATAATTTAAACGCGGCTACTCGCATGAATGGCTTAAAAGCTTACGTCATAAAGTAATATAAAGTGTAAAAAGAAACACATCAAAATGATTAAAAAATTGTTAAAACCATTAATTTGGATAAAAGATTTTAAAAATAACGCGATATCTTATTTAACAAAAAAGGCTGACAAAAAACTGGGGGCTAGTAAGCCGAACAAGTTTAAAACTTGGAAGCTGAAACAGCCTTTATGGAAGCAGTTTTTGATCGAGCTACCTATATACGTATTGATATTATGGCTGTTGAACTTATTGTTTAACCAGCTAGGATATGAAGTAACCCCTTGGTAAAAATAACATGGCTGAAAAAGAAAATAAGTATGAGGACAACGCAGAAGGAAAATTCTACGTTGATGAAGAATGTATTGATTGCAATCTGTGTCGTGAAACAGCACCAGACAACTTTACAAATCATGAAGACGGATACTCTTACGTCCATAAACAACCCGAAAACGAAGAAGAAGAGTCTCTTTGCGCTCAAGCTTTAGAAGAGTGTCCTGTTGAAGCTATAGGAGACGATGGATGATCATAAAACCTAATCGTAGTGAAAGGCTAGCCTTACTGGTTGTTGGTACTTTCGTGTTAGGTTTAGTCGTTGGGGTTCTTTCGATGAAAAGAGAGCTTGATCATATAAAGTTCGAAAATAAGTTAATGATGTATAGGCTTGAAGAAACAACCGAAATCATAGAACAGATGTTAATTATGTCTCCAGCTAAAGATGACGCCTCTAGAGATTAACACCGCAATTTGTTTTACTGTATCGATTTTAGGAATCGTGACTTTTATTTATCTTGATCATCTAAAACGTAAAGCGTTTCCTAAGAAGTTTAGAGTAATCAAATACTTCAGAAAGAAGCTAAAGAAATGGAAATCCTCAAGGTCTTAATAAATGATTTACGTTTTGTATGGACAACCAGCGTCAGGGAAAACGGTGCTTGGTAGAATGTTAGCCGCTTCGAAGCTAACTACTTTTCATATAGACGGAGACGAATTTAGAAATTTGTTTTCCAACGTCAATTATGGAAAAGAGGGAAGAGAAGAAAATATAAACGCGGCTAACAGTGTGGCTACGTATTTAAATAAAACTCAGGAAGAAGATGTGGTAATGTCTCTAATAAACCCATACCAGAAACTGAGAGATAAGTTAAAGGCAAATAACCCTAGTCAGGTAATAGAAATTTTGCTGACCTCTAACAGAGACTTAAGAAAAGAATATAGAGTTAATGATTTTGAAATGGGGAATCCTGACATAGCGATAAATACCGACAGAGACTCTCAGAAGACATTCAAAGACTTAGAGGCTTGTATAAACAAAAAGAAATACTACGGCTGAAAGTCCTCAGTATACAGATTCCTTATCCAATTAGTAACTTCGGTGCTAATTTCCTCTGACAACATTTCTTTGGCCGCTTGAGATTCTAAATTTATTTGTTCGCCATCGTGCTTGGCGAGCACTTTCATCACCACATCTTTTACATTCGTGTTTGCCATACTCTATGATAACACGTACTCTAAAGAAAATGAATTACTTAAGTATATGTTCTTTAGTAGCGTTTGATAACCCTCATGAAGCTGAAGAGTGGTATCGATATCATTTGGAGATTGGCGTAGAAAAGTTCTACTTGGTGGATGATGGGGAAATAGACCTAAAAGAAGTATTTGATGAAAAACATATACAATTCATGAAAAGCGAGGACGCTGATTGGTCAAATCAGTTAAGAATGGTGCATAGAGCGTTGTGCGACTTTAGAACAACAACAAAGTGGTGCTCGTTTACTGACAGTGATGAGTTTTTGTTTTGTGAAAAAGGCGATTTCCAAGCATATCTTCAAGAAATGGAAGAATTTAATTCGGTGGAGTTAAAGATGAGGTGCTTCTCTCCTCCTAGGGGGTATAAATTGGGTGATTCAATTTTAAAAACTTTTAAAAAATATAATAAAAGTACATTAACTAAATGTGTGGTTAATTTAGAAGAAAATCACAAACGATATGGAACGAGTCTTAAAGGCGTACAGTTTAACATTCATAACGTAGCAGATGACGGAGTAGACGCTAAAGGCGTTCCTTCACAAAGACAGAACGCATTCGAGCACTTTCAGTTAAGAACCAAAGAACTTATACAAGACTACCACACTCAACCAGCATGGTATCATCATTATCCTGTAAGAAGCGTAGAACAGTTAAAAAGAAGAATATTAGACGTTCCAAAACAAGTCGATAAAGGTTTGTGGCCAAAAGGCTTAACAGTAGAGAATAGAATAGGGACAATACTCGCTCAGTTCTGGGATACAATAAATGGATGTGAGGAATTCGACTTAGAGAAGGAATACCCAGACCTATATAAAAGACTAATCTAAATAAATGTCTTTTCCTGATACAATGGCGGCTAGAGCTTTCTCCATTTTTTGGATATTGTCTATGGATGGAGAATGCGACAATGAATATGGTATTCTATGGTGAATATGAACGGGATCATGGCTTGTATGAAAACAGGGGGTATATTGTTTTATAAGTTCAACATGACGTAATGTTATCATGTCTTCATACACACTAACTCCTTCATAAAAGAAAGCCCCGTATGTATCCATATAGTCCTTTATAATATCATGATGTAATAAAGTACTCCAAGGCCCCAAATGTCCCTTATGGAGCTTTATAGAGCCATTAACATGCAGCCCCGAATCTCTTTGCCAAGAACCTACAACCCAAGGTGCATTATTTGATATTGCTGTATCATATAATTTGGCTCTCTCTGGAAGCATGATGTCATCAGCATCCATAAAGAGTATAACAGGGTGGGATTTACTATATTTGGATAAATTGGGCAGTATACGGTTTTTCGCTTTTGCGACGTTTATTGCTTTTTGTTTGTATGCGTATATGTGTACGCCCGATGCCCGGATTCGAACTGCCCCGAAGCTGCCCGCGTCCGTGGACGCTTGCGCGTCCTTAATCGCATCCGCGTCCGAAACCGTACCCGCGTCCGAAGTCGCTTCGCGACTAAACCGATTCAGCGTATCGTCCTCACTATCGTCGTCTCCGAAATGTAGAATCCAATCCACGCCATTTAATGCATTATTTAAACTATTAAAACATCTCTCAAGGTATAACGATGCGTTTCTTGAACTTATAACAACCTGAAAACCATTTCCTAAATTGTCCCAATACCCACTCATTAATAAAAAAATAACACATCACACATAAAGAAAAAGTGTAATTATAATTAATATGGCAACTAAAAAAGCTGCTTCAAAGAAGGCCGGAACTGCTGCTCAAAAAGAGGACACTTCTACAAGAGTCCACCAAAGAGACAAGTTAAAGCAAAGACTAAATATTAGACCCTTAAAATGGACCGAAAAACAACAAGAGTTTATAGACATTTCTTTAGACAAAAAAACTAAAATTGCCTTCGTTGATGGCCCCGCTGGTACAGGAAAATCTTTAATAGCTACTTATTGCGCTTTAGAACTATTAAGCACCAAAAAAGTTTCTGACATTGTTTATATAAGATCGGCTGTAGAAAGCTCCGATAGCAAATTAGGCTATTTACCCGGAGACGCTAATCAAAAGCTTCACTTCTATAATTTACCCTTTTTGGACAAGCTTGATGAGTTATTAGAGCCCTCAAGCTTAAAAAGGGTTGAGAAGGAAGAAAGAATCTCAATGTATCCAGTAAACTACTCAAGAGGTATGAGTTGGAATGCTAAATGTATTATATTTGATGAAGTTCAAAATAGTTCATTTAAAGAGATCATGACTGTTCTAACTAGGTTAGGTAAGTTCAGTAAATGTTTTGTTTTGGCTGACCCAATGCAAACAGACCTGCAATCCAGCAAAGGAGGAGGGTTTAGCTCTCTATATGATGTATTTCAAGATCAGGAAAGTTTAGACAATGGAGTCAGGACTTTCAAATTTGAAGAGGAAGATATTATGAGGTCTGACCTTGTTAGATTCTTAGTAAAGAAATTCAAAGAGGTAAAAGAAAACCACAAGTAACATTATTTACCAATAATTCTTACACATTCCATAGCTAATTTATTTACTTGGTTAGCTAGTCTAGCTAAATCCTTATCATCGCTTTTGCATGCGGGATAAGATTCTTTTAAGATTTTATTTAGCTTTTCTACGAGAAGTTTTTGGTTTTCTTGGTGCAAGTGCTATGTCCCTTCTCCACCCTTGTTGATATAAGAACTTACTAAGAGTATTTGAAAACTTACACACTTGAGCCTCTGTTTTGTCCCAAAAAAAAGCATGGCAAAACTCGTGAATACAAGTATTTAAAAGGCCCTTTGAACCTTTAGGATTTATGTAAATTTTAGGCTCCTGCTCCATAGGATTATAGCAGATTCCTTCACATTTCCTCGGTTTTCTTAAAAATACCTTATATTCAACCCCTTGAGTGTTTTCAAATTTGAAATCTTCCTGCATAAATAAGGTGGTTTTTTCGCTTTTTACCTGTATATATAGATTATGTTGAAACTATATTGTAGGCATTGCGGCTCTCCAAATATGTATACACTGAAAAAGCCCGATTTCTGCCAATCTTGTGGAAAAAGTTTTTCAGAAGGGTATGCAGTTTCTGAAAAAAAGTCCGAAACCGCCAAGCAGCAGTCACAAAAAGCTGTCGAGCTTGAGTTAGAAACTGAGGAGCAACAGCAGTCTTTTTCTGTTGAGATGACGGAGTTGGATATTGAGATAGATGTTAAAGCCCCCGATACGCATACTATGCAAAGTTTAAGCGAAGCGTCTCATACTATTTATGATAATGTTAACGCTCCGGAGACTAGTGGTAAAAAAGCAAAAAGAAAAAAAGCAAGGAAAACTGATCAGCCGAGTATAAGCGACGACTTTAAAAAAGAGGCTGGATTTTATTCGGCTAGGCAAAATTCGCCAGAAGAATAATGTCCAAAGAAGGGGCAGATAAAAAAGATGACGTTAAATTTGAGGACGTCATCGACGATATAAACGTCGAAATATACAAAAGACGTAATAGGTGGAATCTCTCTGCTCTTGCTTGGATGGACTTCGAAGATGTCGCTCAAATAATTAGATTTCATATTTTCAAAAAGTGGCATCTATATGATCAAAGCAAAAAATTAGCACCTTGGATTAATAGGATAATAACTAATCAAATTAAGAACTTGATTAGAAACAATTATTCCAATTTTGTAAAACCATGCGTTAAATGTGCTGCTGCCGAAGGAGATAACAAATGCGCGATATACAAAACTCAATGCAATGATTGCCCTCTATATAAAAACTGGGAAAGAAATAAAAAAAGTGCTTTTGAAACAAAGATACCAATACCCTTAGAGCATCATTCTCAAGAAGTTTTTGCTGCGTCAGCAGGAGAGTCCATAGATGTAGAAAAGTCAGCGAAGATTTTGCATGCGAAAATGAAAGAGGTCTTGAAGCCTAATGAGTGGAAAGCTTACAAATATCTTTACATAGACCACAAGGAAGATGAAGAAGTGGCAAAGTTGATGGGCTTTAAGACTTCTGAAAAGAATAGAAATCCCGGATACAAGCAAATAAAAAATATTAAAAAATCTATTATAACAAAAGTAAAAAAATTACTTAAAGACGACGAGATTGATATAATATGAACATTGAACTCACAGACGAGCAGAAGGCTATAATTTTAGAGGAGTGGAACAAAAATCCAGACAGCCCTCCGGCGATTAAAAGATTAACTCAAATAGCTTTTCCAGACATAAGTGACGAGCTTCAGGACGGTAGAAGTAAGTATGGCAGAGCAGTCAAAGCATACCTGTCAGAACATGACTTAAAAGCTAGAGGGGCTCATGAGTATCAGCCGAAAGAGTCTGTTACCTTAACGGATGAGCATAAAGAGTTTATAAAAAATAACGTCTCACTAATGTCGAGCGTTGAAATAGCCAGAACTATTTTTAATGATACATCAATTTCAAACCTGCACCCACAGACCAGAGCCGTTAATGATTATATAAAAGAACTGGGAGATGAAATTGTATCTTTTGAGAATACAGAAGAAGTTCCTGAAGATGATTATAAACCAGTTAAAACATTTAGCGCGTGTTTATCAAAAGTTTTAAAATATGCACCGGGAGACATTGATAAAAGTAAACTAACTTCTTCGGACAAAAAAAATATTAATAAGTTAATTGGTTATTTATCAACCTACAGATTTATCCATCAGATAAACTGTTATACCAATCAAAGCGACAGAGATTTATTTGAAAGCAGCTTTGTGAGATATACTAATGACAAGCCTGATTTGACTCAGGAAGAAATAGATCAATATATAGTGCTGTCTAGCGAAGTTATAATTGCCGCTAGCATTCAAAGAAGGTCTGAAAGGCTTCAGAATCTTTTGGATACGACTGCTGATGACACAGAAGGTAGAAGAATTAATATGGGATTGGTTACTGCGATTGGTACTGCTCAAACAGAATATAATCAATGTATCAGCAGACAAAATAAGTTATTAAATGATCTTAAAGAAAAGAGGAGTACGAGACTTAGTAAAGAGATAAAAGAAAGCGCATCTATACTTAATTTAGTGGAATTGTGGAAAGACGAAGAGAGTAGAGAAAGGCTGCTAAAGATGGCCGAAATGAGAAAAGAGGTTCTTAGCGAAGAAGTTCAAAGGTTATCGACAATGGATGAAGTAAAAGCTAGAATCTTGGGCTTAAGCGAAGACGAGGTTATAAATGGTTAAGTGTAAAGAATGTGGAAAAGAGTTCAAAAATGATCGAGGGCTACACGCGCACATTAAGTTGCACAAGTTGAAAGTCCAAGATTATTATTATAAGCATTTTCCCAGAAAAGATTTGCACACTGGTGAGTTTATAAACTTTAAAAACAAAGATCAGTATTTAAATTCAGACTTCAACAATAAAAATAACATGCGTCTTTGGCTTAAGAAAAGTCCAAAAGATACGGTTGAAAAATATTGCAAAGAAATACTTTTAAAAAGAAAAGAAAGAAAAAAATTAAATTTTTCCCCATCTCAAATAGAACTCAGGACAATTACTGCTCCTCCGCTTCAATTTTACAATGAGACTTTTGGCAACTATTACAAACTGTGTGAAAGTCTAGGGTTTAATAATAAATTTAAAACTGTCCCAAAGAAAAAAATAGAGTCTGATTTTAAAGGAGACGATTCGGATTACTCTATACTTGTTGATACGAGAGAGCAGCAGCCGCTAAAATTTAATTACCAAATGCAGGTAGAAACCCTTCCCTTTGGGGATTATGCATTTAGTGATTTAAAAATGAGTTGTAACTGTTTTATAGAAAGAAAATCTTTAAACGATTTTATAGGAACTTTAAGTGGCGGATATACAAGATTTAGAAATGAGATAGAAAGAGCTATATTTAATGATTGTTATCTAGTTGTTCTGGTAGAAAGAAACTTAAATGAATGCAAATCTTTTAATTATCTTTCAGAAATAAAAAAGAAAATGTCTTCTTTGAAAGTTACTCCAGATTATATATTTCATAATGTAAGAGAGTTAATGCAAGACTACCATCAGTTACAATTTTTGTTTGTTGATAGCAGAGAAGAGTCTGTGAGAGTTATAGAAAAAATTTTTACAACAGGTTGCGCGTATAAGGACATCGATCTCCAATACGCATACGATATGAAATTTTTATAAATGAAAACTAAGTTACTAGTATTGTTGGCGATGTTGAGTATCGGATGCAAAACTTACGACGCTCCAAACGGAAAAATGTTCCCTTGGGGCTGGGGAGAGCCTCCTCAAATACAGACCAAAGACTATGTAGTCTTACCAGAGGGGTACGGTCATGGAAGCAGCACTTTAAAGCGATGGATAGAGTTAAATATAGAAAAGGATAGGGTTAATGCGGAGCTTAGAAAATTTAGAGTTCCTTTAAATGAGATTGAAGTTCAGTAATGTGGTATTGTCCAGAAAAATATAAAGCTGATAGCCCTGAAGACGTCAATAAAGTTCTCAGCGAGCTAAAAGGACAGCTTGAAGGAAAAGAGGCTAAAATATCTTTAGCTAAATTTTTAAATTCTAATATTGGTTTAACTACAGAATTGATATCAGGAATTAAGCTAGCACCATATCAGGAAATTACATTGAAGGGCATGATGGAAAGCAACTTTTCAATGTGCGTTTGGGGCCGTGGCGTAGGAAAAACTTTTGCAGCTTCAATATTTTGCTTTCTTCAATGCATATTTAATCCAGACACAAAAATATTAATTGCCGGACCAACGTTTCGTACTGCAAGGTTTGTGTTTAACAATTTAGAAAAAATCGTAGACTCAAAAGAAGCAAAGCTTTTAGCTCAGTGCTTTGGTGCAAAATCAAAAAGAAACGATCAATTCGAATGGATAATTAATGGAGGCTCTATAACAGCTATCCCTTTGTCTGGAGAAAAGATTCGTGGTTTTCGTGCAAACGTTCTTGTGCTAGATGAGTTTTTGCTTCTCCCAGAAGACATCATTAAAACTGTTCTTATGCCGTTCTTGGTTGCTCCTCAAGATATGAAAGAGAGAATCAAGATAAGAGAAATGGAGGACAAGTTAATAAAGTCAGGGAAGATGAAGGAGTCTGACAGAATTGAGTTTAAGAATAACTCTAAGATGATAGCATTGTCTTCTGCTTCTTATACTTTTGAGAATTTGTATAAAACTTATAAAGACTGGACTACAAATATATACTCAAAAGACATTGTTGGTGATACTAGATATTTTATATCTCAGCTAGCTTGGGACTCTATTCCTGATCACATGGTCGACGAAACAGTTATTGAGGAAGCTCAATCGGGAGGTTCTTCGAACTCAGTTTTTCAAAGAGAGTATTGCGCTCAGTTTACTGACGGAAGTGATTCATATTTTAGCGCAAAGAAAATGCACGAGTGTACCGTAGAAGATGGTAGCTCTCCAACCGCTAGTATTGTAGGGTCGAAAGATAAAAAATATGTAATGGGAATTGACCCATCTTTTTCTAATAGCCCTAGTTCTGATTACTTTGCTATGTCGATTATAGAACTAGACGAAGAAACTCAAACTGGGACTTTAGTTCATAACTATGCCGTGGCTGGAGGAGATTTAAAAGATCATATCAATTACATGACGTTTGTTATCGATCATTTTAATATTGTTTTAGTAGTGATTGATAATGCCGGTTATCAGTTTATAGATAGCTGCAATGAGGCTGATAAGTTTAAAAGAAAATTAAAGTTCATAGATTTTAACAGTGACGCTGAAGGACTTGATTATGAAAACATGATCAAAAAGGCCAGAAGACAATATAATCAAGAAGATGGGGCTATATGTTTTAAGCAAGTATTTACTGCTAGTTACATAAGAAAGGCCAATGAGCACTTACAAGCTAGTATAGACCATAAGAAAATATGGTTCGCATCAAGATGCACAGCTAATGCTTCTGAGTTTAATAAATTTTCCAATAAGAAAGCACCTTTAAAATCTATAGGCCAAGACTCGATCATCGATTTTATAGAAGGGCAAGACGCGCTGATCTACCAAGTTAAAAAGCAATGTGCTCTGGTAGAGGTAAAAAGTACGGCCAAAGGAACACAGACGTTTGATTTACCGCAGCACCTCAAGAGAAATACTAGCGCAAATAGAGCTAGAAAGGATAATTATACTACCCTTATGCTGGGAAACTGGGGTGTTAAGTCATATTTTGATATTATTTCATGTGAATTAAAAAATTATTCTGATACTTTTGCTCCAAGATTAATATAAAGAGTGTATAAAAAAGGGAAAAGAGAGAAAAAAAATGGAAAAATCCACCAAAAAAACACAAACCGCGAAAGGTAACTCTCCGGATAAGAAAAGTAATTTAGAGAAAGCCGCAGAAAACAGCGATTCTTCGGGCTCTTCCCCTTTGATGGTTGGCATGAGCGAGTCTTCCGCGTCTACTTCTACGAGAAGAAATGTTTCTTCTACGATAGAAAGGTCAAATAGATTTGAGAATATTGAAAGGGGGATGATCCCTTTTAAGACTGCTGGTGGA